>LZQR01000142.1_pt1 | contig 19599 bp, 28 predicted proteins | sample 768601 | NCBI WGS metagenome assembly LZQR01 (sample SAMN05207299, study PRJNA324521) | oil field metagenome | isolation source: sample BH-FW-24 from oil reservoir | place: India: Bombay High | collected 2015-12-04
GCCGCCGCGATGCCGACGGTCCGCTCGCCGGCGACATCCTGAAGAATAACGCCGAGCCCGTATCCGTCCTGGACAAAGCGCGGATCCGACAGCAGATCGGCCAGAAAGGCGCGCTCTGCGATATCGCCAGCGTTCAGGGCCTGAAAGATGCGCGCCATATCGGACGCGGTCGTCAGATAACCGCCCGCCGAGCTGATCATGGGGACCGATTTGGCGCCGCTCGCCAGCGCCTCCTGAACGGTGTGCGTGGCCCCGGCTGGACCGGTCAGATGCTGATCCATCAGCACCGGCCAGGTCAGACCCAAACGTGCTTCGGCGATCATTTCAGCCACCGCATAACCGCTTTGCTGGTACCGGGAGTGGGCGCCCGGCTCGAAATCGAGCGGCAGGTCCCGGACAATCTCGTAGATTTCGGCATTGCCCGCTTCGGGGTCCTCGACAATGTCGCCGAAAGCGTCCCGGTTGACGATCATGGCGAGACCGCTGGTGTGATTGTACAGCCGCCAAAGCGGGATACCGCGCCAGATGTCGGGGCTCTCCTCAAGCAGCTCGCCCAGAGGCGCATCCAGATCAATCGCGCCATCTTCTACGAGCGAGGCGAGGGTGAAAGCGGACAGGGCCTTGGTGGCGGAAAACAGTCCGCATCGGGAGTCCTCGGTTGCGGGGCCGTCCTCAAAACGCCCGAAGCCTTCAGACAGGATGACATGATCGCCCTCGACCACGCTGACCGCGAGCCCGGAAACGTCATAAGACCGCCGCATGGCCTCGATCTCGGACCTCAAGGCGTTCGCCAGTTCAGGCTGAGGTGACGCAGACGGTGTGGCGACCAGCAGAGCCAGACTGGTCAGGATATTTGAATACATGGCGTCCCCCGGAATGAATGATCGGGGAGGACGCTAGGAGCACAGCCTGTGAGTGCAAGTGAAACTCATTTCATGAGAAGATTGTAATCCAGACGCACTGTGTTTTCCGGCCACGGGGATTGCCCGTCCGGGCCGCATGACAAAAAGGGCGGCTCATCGAGCCGCCCTTTTCTCTCTGGATTTGGCGCAGGCCTAGCGACGCGGCGCGCGGGTGCGCGGCTCGCCATTCTGCCAGAATGTCGCGCCAGTCCGGTAATCGGTATAGTAGTACCGGTTGGAATACTGGTCATAGACCAGTTCGGAATGGTTCGGATTATTGGCGTTATGGCCGCAACCGCCCGGACGCGAGCAGCCATAGGCTGCGCCGGCGGCGCGCCGACGCCCGCGCCGATCAGCGCGCCGGTCTCGGCGTTGCCAGAGCCCACATTGTTGCCGATGACAGCGCCGGCGACGGCGCCAACGCCGGCGCCGATCCCGGCGCCCTGGACGCCCTGGTTGGTGGCGCAGGCGCTCAGAGCCAGCGGCGCAGCGGCGATCATGGTGATCAGAATCTTTTTCATACCCAGTCTCCCTTGATGACGCTTTGGCGCGCCTCACAGCAAAAACGCTTAACACCGAAGTTTGTTTCAGACCGAGGCGGAAAAAAGGCCACAGCGTGAAACTTTGAAAATTTAGTTCCGGACCCGTCTGAGAGTCAGGTTCAATCGTCCCGGACGCCAGTCTTCAGGCAGCAGCGTCGAGCTGCCGGCGAAGATCCGGTCCACGCCATGGTGAAACCGGCGGCTCCGGCCGCCCAGCACGACCACATCGCCTGAATTGAGGCGCACAGAGCGCGTCGGACCCTTGCGATCCGGACCGCCGAGCCGGAAACGCGCGCTGTCGCCCAGGGACACCGAAACGACGGGCGCGTCCTGCGCATCCTCATCGGCATCCACATGAAGACCCATCCGGCGTCCGGCCCGTACCAGTTCACAAGGCAGGCCTGGGGCGGATCGGGCCAGCCCGACACCTCACGCCACAGCTTGAGAAGCGCCTCGGGCATGTCGGGCCAAGGCGCGCCTGTCACGGGATGGTGTTCCTGATAGCGGTATCCGCCGTCCTTGTCGGTCATCCAGCCCAGCGGACCGAGATTGGTCATCTGCACGCTCAGCGGTTTGCCGGTGCGCGGCATGGCGGGCTGATACAATGGCGATCGCGCGACCCGGTCCAGCACCTCGACGGCGAGACGCGATTGCGCCTGCCGGTCAAAATGACCGCTGAGCAGTCTGAAGCCGTCCGCCGTTTCGATCATGGAGTCATCACACGCTTTCACATAGCCGCCAGCATGGTTCAGCATTATCGTTGAACCCGATAGGCTCACGACCGCAACTATAGGGGATTAGATATGGTTCCGTCCTGGGCGCTTGATGTTCTGGGGGTGATGGCGCAGCTCTTCATCCTGCTGGTGGGGCTCTTTGCCGCCCTGATTGTCCTGATATGGCTGGCTGACCGCACCCAGACCGCCGATGCGGTGCGCCGCAATTATCCGGTCGTCGGGCGGTTCCGGTCGCTCTTCATCAAGCTCGGCGAGTTCTTCCGCGCTACATGTTCGCCCTGGATCGCGAGGAAATGCCCTTCAACCGCGCCGAGCGTGAAGCCGTGGCGCGCATGTCCAGGGGCACGGGCAACATCATACCCTTCGGGTCGACCAAGCTTCTGACCCCGCCCGGAACAGTGCTGTTCGTCAATTGCGCCTATCCGGTGCTGGAACAGGATGTGGCCGAGACCCAGCCGTGCGAGTTCGGCCCCTATTGCGAAAAGCCGTATCACGCCCGCTCGGTCTTCAATATTTTCCGGAATGAGTTATGGCGCTCTCTCAAAACCCGCCCGTGCGGGCGCTGTCGCTGGGCGCGGCGAAGGCGGGAATCTGGATGAATACCGGCGAGGGCGGGCTGAGCCCGATGCATCTGGAAGGGGGCGGGGACATCGTCTTCCAGATCGGCACGGCCAAGTACGGCGTGCGCGACAAGGCGGGCCTGATGTCGGATGACAAGCTGCGCGAGATCGCCGCTCACGAGCAGGTGCGCATGTTCGAGGTCAAGCTCGCCCAGGGCGCCAAGCCGGGCAAGGGCGGCCTGTTGCCCGGCGAGAAGGTGACCCGGGAGATCGCGAAAATCCGCGGCATCGAACAGGGGCGGGATTCCATTTCGCCCAACCGCCACCCTGAAATCTTCGACAATGGCTCCTTGCTGGACTTTATCGCCCATGTGCGCAGCGTCACCGGCAAGCCTGCCGGCATCAAGACGGTGATCGGCGCCTATGGCTGGCTGGAGGAGCTGTGCGACGAGATCTGGGAACGCGGCATCGAGAGCGCGCCCGATTTCATCACGATCGATTCCGCGGATGGCGGCACCGGGGCTGCGCCCATGCCGTTGATGGACAATGTGGGCCTGACTGTGCGCGAAGCCTTGCCGCTCGTATGCGACATCCTGATCCGCAAGGGGCTCAAGGACCGCATCCGCCTGATTGTCTCGGGCAAGATGATCACCCCGGCCGGCGTCGCCTGGGCGCTGGCGGTGGGCGCCGATGCAGTGGTGTCCGCGCGCGGCTTCATGTTCTCGATCGGCTGCATCCAGTCGCTCAAATGCGACAAGAACACCTGCCCGACGGGCGTCACCACCCACAAGAAATCGCTCCAGCGCGGGCTCCAGCCCAAGGAAAAGTCGGTGAAGGCCGCGGAATACGCCAAGGCCATGATCAAGGATGTGGAGATGATCGCCCATTCCTGCGGCGTGCCCGAACCGCGCGCCCTCAAGCGCAAGCATGTCCGCATCGTCGAGGCGGACGGGCGCACCCGGCCGCTGGACGAGATCATGCCCTATCCGCAGGTGGAGACCCGTTAGGTCTCGCCATGCTTCTGGTCCTGCAGGTCGCGCATACCCTGATCTATGCCCTGGCGGTGCTCAGCATCCTCGGAACCTGGCGGTTTGCGCTGACCGGCCAGGGGCGTCGCGCCTTGCCGGTCTTCATCGGTCTTCCGGTGCTGATTGGCCTGGGCCTGCTTCTCAATGACGGCGATTGCATTTTCCAGAGCTGGGCTCGCGCCCTGTCGGACGCGCCTGATGACATCTGGGTGCGCGACCTGTTGTTTCTGCCTGAAGCCGTGGCGCGCCGTACGCCGATCATCTTCACGCCGCCCTTCGTACTCGGCGTTGCGCTCTCACTGCACCGGATATGGCGGCATAACCGCCTGAATGCGTAAGCAGCCCTTGCGTCCCCGCACCCGCCTTCCTAAATCGCCCCATGACACGCATGGCTTTTCACAAAGTCGTGAAAGTGAAGATGATCGAATGGGTCCGAGAGCAGTCGCTTGAAGACCAAATTGTTGAAATTTTGAACGCGAGCCAATAGGGGGGCGGCTCCCGGCGAGAGGGAAGCGCTTCGGGCTTCTCACCACCGCCCCGCCCCGCCGCTAAACAGGAGAGACGCACGCGATGAGCAAAGTTATCGGGATCGACCTTGGGACCACCAACTCCTGCGTCGCCGTCATGGACGGTGACCAGGCGAAAGTGATCGAGAACGCAGAGGGCATGCGGACCACCCCGTCCGTGGTCGCCTTCACGGAAGACGGCGAGCGCCTGATCGGCCAGCCCGCCAAGCGCCAGGCCGTGACCAACCCGGACCACACCTTCTTCGCCATCAAGCGCCTGATCGGCCGGACCATGAGCGATCCGACCGTGAAGAAAGACGTGGACATGGTGCCCTACACCATCACCGAGGGCCCCAATGGCGACGCCTGGGTGCAAGGCCGCGACAAGAAGTACGCGCCGAGCGAGATTTCCGCCTTCATCCTTCAGAAAATGAAGGAAACCGCCGAGAGCTATCTGGGTTCGAAAGTTGAAAAAGCCGTCATCACCGTGCCGGCCTACTTCAACGACGCCCAGCGCCAGGCGACCAAGGATGCGGGCAAGATCGCGGGTCTGGAAGTTCTGCGCATCATCAACGAGCCGACCGCGGCTGCGCTCGCTTACGGCCTCGACAAGGGCGATAACCGCACCATCGTCGTCTACGACCTCGGCGGCGGCACCTTCGACGTGTCCGTGCTGGAAATCGGCGATGGCGTCTTTGAAGTGAAAGCCACCAATGGCGATACCTTCCTGGGCGGCGAAGATTTCGACATGCGTATCGTCGAATACCTCGCAGACGAGTTCAAAAAGGAAACCTCGATCGACCTGCGCCAGGACAAGCTGGCCCTGCAGCGTCTGAAAGAGGAAGCGGAGAAGGCCAAGAAAGAGCTGTCTTCCGCCTCGTCCTATGAAGTGAACCTGCCCTTCATCACCGCCGACGCCTCCGGTCCGAAACACCTGAACATGAAGCTCTCCCGCGCCAAGCTGGAAGCCTGGTGGACGACCTGATCAAGCGCACCATCGAGCCGTGCAAGAACGCGCTCAAGGATGCGGGCATCTCGGCGTCCGAGATCGACGATGTGGTGCTGGTGGGCGGCATGACCCGTATGCCCAAGGTCCAGGAAGCGGTGAAAGGCTTCTTCGGTCGCGACCCGCACAAGGGCGTGAACCCGGATGAAGTGGTCGCCATGGGCGCCGCCATCCAGGCCGGCGTGCTGCAGGGCGATGTGAAGGACGTGCTGCTGCTGGACGTCACCCCGCTGAGCCTCGGCATCGAGACCCTGGGCGGCGTGTTCACCCGTCTCATCGACCGCAACACGACCATCCCGACCAAGAAGTCCCAGACCTTCTCCACCGCGGACGACAATCAGACCGCTGTGACGATCCGGGTCTTCCAGGGCGAGCGCGAGATGGCGGCGGACAACAAGCTGCTGGGCCAGTTCGACCTTGTGGGCATTCCGCCGGCGCCGCGCGGCATGCCGCAGATCGAGGTGACCTTCGATATCGACGCCAACGGCCTTGTGAACGTGTCCGCCAAGGACCAGGCCACCGGCAAGGAACAGGCGATCCGCATCCAGGCCTCTGGCGGTCTGTCCGACAGCGATATCGAGCAAATGGTCAAGGACGCCGAGGCGAACGCCGACGCGGACAAGAAGCGCCGTGAGCTCGTGGACGCGAAGAACAATGCTGAAGCGCTGATCCACCAGACCCAGAAACAGGTCGAGGAGTTCGGCGACAAGGTGTCGGCCGAGGACAAGTCCGCGATCGAGGATGCGATCAAGGAGCTGGAAGGCGTCAAGGAGGGTGAAGACCCTGAAGCGATCCAGCAGAAGACCCAGGCCCTGATGCAGGCGGCCATGAAGCTGGGCGAGGCCATGTACGCCGCCCAGCAGGCCGATGGCGGGGAAGCCGCTGCGAAAGCGGATTCCGAAGCCGAGGAAGGCGTGGTCGACGCCGAGTTCACCGAGGTGAGCGACGACGACGACGACAAGAAAAGCGCCTAACGCTTGACCAGACGAGGCGCGCGGCCCCGTCCCGCATCAGGGGCGGGGCCGTGTTGCTTCAGGCTGAAACTCCAAACACCGGACCGCACGCATGAGCAAACGCGATTATTATGAGGTTCTGGGCGTCGCCAAGGATGCCGACGCGAAGGCGATCAAGTCCGCCTATCGCAAGCTGGCGATGAAATACCATCCCGACCAGAACCCTGATGACGCCGAAGCCGAAGCCAAGTTCAAGGAAGTCGGCGAGGCCTACGCCATTCTGTCAGATGCGGACAAGCGCGCCGCCTATGACCGGATGGGCCACGCAGCCTTCCAGCAGGGCGGCGCTGGCGGCGGCCACCCGTTCGGCGGCGGCGCGGGCGCGGCGGATTTTGCGGATATCTTCGAGCAGGTGTTTGGCGACGCCTTCGGCATGGGCGGCGGGCGTCGCGGTGGCGGACGGCGGTCCGGACCTTCGCGAGGCTCGGACCTGCGCTATGACATGCAGATCAGCCTCGAGGAAGCCTATCACGGCAAGGACGCGAATATCCGCGTGCCCACCACCGTCACATGTGAACGCTGTGAGGGCGACGGCGCCGAGCCGGGCACCGGCGTGACCACGTGTGAAACCTGTGCGGGCGCAGGTCGTATCCGGCGCACCCAGGGCTTCTTCACTATGGAACAGACCTGTCCGACCTGCGGCGGGCGCGGCTCCTATGTCGAAACGCCCTGTCAGGAATGCGATGGCGCGGGCCGGGTGCGCAAGACGCGCGATCTGCGGGTGCAGATCCGGCAGGGGTCGAGGACGCATGCGCATCCGCCTGGCCGGTGAAGGCGAGGCGGGCGCACGCGGCGGGCCCAAGGGCGATCTCTATATCTTCGTCTCGGTCGGCCATCATGACCTGTTTGAACGCGATGGACCGAACCTGTATTGCCGGGCGCCGGTCTCCATGGTGACGGCGGCGCTGGGCGGGGAGATCGACGCGCGACCATTGATGGCGGCAAGGTCAAGATCCGCATCCCCGAAGGCGCGCAGACCGGCGAACGCATGCGCCTGCGCAACAAGGGCATGGTCAAGCTCAATGGCGGCGGCGCCCGCGGCGACATGTATGTGGAGCTGTTTGTGGAGACCCCGCGCAAGATGACCGAGCGCCAGAAGGAGATCCTGCGCGAGTTCTGCGAGATTTCCGGCGCGGGCTGCAATCCCGAGAGCGATGGCTTCTTCAACAAGGTCAAACGCTTCTGGGATGATATCAGCGGGGATGACGAGCACGGCCAGCGCCCCGACGCCTGACGGGCGTCCCGCCTGCGGGACTTACGCTTTTTTCACCTAAAGGCGCGATGACAAAGCGTCAGGTTGTGAGGGGCGTCATGTCGGGATCCAGCATTCATATCGCCGTTACGGGCATTTCGGGTCGGCTCGGTCGGGCGATCGCCACCGAGGTCATTCGCGCCAGCGACCTGTCGCTGGTGGGCGGAATGGTCAGTTCGGATTCGGCCAATCTGGGCGCTGACCTCGGAGAGCTCTGCTCGGCGGGCTTTCTCGGGATCGAGACCGTCGTTTCCCTCGAGCAGACGGCGGATCAGGCGGATGTCCTGATCGATGCTTCCTTGCCCAAGGTGACGAGCGCCATCGCGCCGCGCCTCGCCGCCATGGGCAATCGCGCGCTGGTCACCGGCGTGACCGGCCTCGACAAGGATCAGCAGGCGGCTCTGGAGCACGCCGCCGAAACGATCCCGGTCCTGCAGGCCAGCAATTTCTCGCTTGGCGTTGCGCTCGTCGAACGCCTTGTGTCGCAAGCCGCCCGGGCGCTGGCGGACGATCATTTCGATCTCGAGATCGTGGAAGCCCATCACAAACGCAAGGCCGATTCTCCGTCCGGAACAGCGCTGAGCCTTGGCGAAGCCGCCGCCAGGGCGCGGGGCGTTGAGCTCGAGGATGTGGCCCAGTTCTCACGCCCGCGTCAGGACGGCCATCGACCGGTCGGCGCGATCGGGTTCAGCGCCATTCGCGGCGGCGGCGTGGTTGGCGAGCACGAAGCCCGTTTCCTGTCCGCGTTCGAGGAAGTCAGCATTTCCCACAAGGCGTATGACCGGTTTATCTTCGCCCAGGGCGCGCTGGAAGCGGCGCGCTGGATCAAGGGCAAGGCGCCGGGCCTTTACACCATGCAGGACGTACTGGGTGACTGAACAGACCGATGATTCTCGCAGCCCCTATCTGGAAGTGAGGCTGCATCGCCTGTCGCCCTTGCCGCCGGTTCTGACCGGGATTCTGATCAGCGCCCTGCTCTACGCCCTCTATCTTCTCTATTCGGTCGAGGTGGGCCAGCCCATCATCGAACAGACCAACGGGAGCGTCGGCTTCAACAACGCCGCCTGGGCGGCTCTGGTGATCTGTCTGATCTTCGGCGTCGCCACGACCATGCCCGCGATCACTCAGCGGCAATGGCAGGCCTCCTTGCCCCAACTGAAAGCGGTGCTGGATGAAAAAGGCCGCCTTCAGGTCGAGGCGATGGCGACAGGACCGTCGCGAAAGCATTCCTGGCGCTCGCTTCTGGCGTTCCTGGCGGGCGCGGCGGGGGGTGTTCTGGTCAATCTCTGGCTGCTCAATCCGCCCAATCTGAGCTGGTCCGAATACTGGAGCACGATCTCGCCCTTCTTTGCGATCATGAATGCGGTCGTGTTCGGACTGGCGGCGCGCGGCGGCTATATGGTCCGGTATGAGGATCGCGAGATGCGGGAGCTTGTGGAGACCCATCTGCAGGTCGATCTCGCACATCTTGAGCGCAATCAGATCTTCGGCCGTCTGGCCCTGCGCGGCGCTCTGGCCTGGCTGGTGATGACCGCGGTCATCCTGCTGCTCTTTGTGGATTCAACGCCGGCTCCGATCTCGGCGACCGCCCTGGTGCTGGCGCTGATTGCATCGGGCTATGCGTTCGCCTCCACCATCGGGCCGGTCGTGCGCAAATGCTCGGCCGTGCGCGATGCGGCGCTTCAGTCGGTGCGGGAACAGATCACTGCGAGCGGCGACGCCGCCCTGAAAGGCGCGCCGGGCGGCGCGCCTCTGTCAGAGCTGATCGCCTATGAAAACTGGCTTGAGAAGCTGCCGGTCTGGCCAATCTCGGCGCCGGTGACCCGGCGCCTGGCGCTATACGGCTTCATTCCGGTGCTGGCCTGGTTCGGGTCGGCGGCGGCGGAGCTGGTGCTCAACCGCTTTACCTGAAGTCAGGCGTGACCGAACAGGTCCGGCTGCCGCGTCAGGCTTTCAAAATCGGGACGCTGGGCCGGGCTGCGCAGGCGCGACAGCGTGCGGCTGGGCGGCGGCGCGACGACCGGAGCCGGGGCTTTGAGCGTCAGGCCCAGATGGGTCGCCTTGGCGCGGATGGCGTTGTCAGGGCGACCGAGCTTCAGGCTGATCAGGCGCAGGCTGGCGCCCTGGCGGGCCAGAGCCTTGAGCAGTTTCACATCCTCTCCGCGCCAGCGCTTGCCAGCGTTGCGGGCATATCCGGCAGATTTGGTTGCATACGCCATGTTCCACTCCTTACAGGAAGGAACATAAGCGGAACATCTGTTCCCGTCAAGAGGCCAGCAAAAAGGCCCGCCTTGCGGGCGGGCCTTTGAGGGTTGGACATCTTACCAGCTGCCGGTGTTTTCCATGCTGGCCCAGGGCTCTGACGGTTCGAGCGCCTCGCCCTCCTGCAAAAGCTCGACCGAGATGCCGTCGGGGCTTTTGACAAAGGCCATGCGGCCATCCCGCGGGGGACGGTGAATGACATAGCCCATGGAGGCGAGGCGGCCGCACAGGGCGTAGATGTCTTTCACTTCATAGGCGATGTGACCGAAATTGCGCCCCGACGCATAGGTTTCAGGGTCCCAGTTATAGGTCAGCTCGATCATCGGCGCGCCCTTGGGCAGGATTTTCGATTCCCCGATGACGCCCGATTTGGCGATGTCGTCCCGGCTGGCGAGGAAGATCAGGGTGAAGCGGCCGGCTTCATTGTCGGTGCGGCGCACTTCTTTGAGGCCCAGGCCGTCGCAATAGAATTTCAGCGACGCGTCGATATCGGTGACGCGCACCATGGTGTGCAGGAAGTGCATGTAACGCTCCTTGTGAGAGGATCAGCTGTCAGTGTCGGCGGGGGCGGAGTCGATCTTGATCTTGCGCGCCCATTTGGGACGCGGCCGCCAGCCCGTGTCTTCGATCGGTTCGCCCCTGGCCCGGGCGAGAGCGTGGTTGAAGGGTTCGGGGGCGCGCAGATGATGTAGGCGCGCAATCACCGCAGCGAAAGCCGCCCAGATGAAAACCACGCCGAAGAACAGCGCGAACATGAAGACATAGCCCGTGCGTCCGCCCCATTCGGGTGCGCCGTTCATGCGCCAGATCACATCATAGAGCGCGGGCACCGCCAGCAGCGCGACGGGCTGATGAGGATGGCGGCGCCGGCGGATGCGGCGGCGTAGAGCGTCCAGCGCGGCTGGAAGCAGGAGACATACAAACGGATGAATTCGGCTTCGCTCACACCCTTGATGGTGCCGGGCTTCTCCGCCTTGCGGGTCTGGTATTCCGCGTGCGCTTCCTCGGTCAGGCCGCGCACGGACACCCACCAGCGTACGAGGCAGGCCAGGATGAAGAGGACGAAGACGCCCCCGAGAATGAAGAGAGACAGATCGAACATGAGACGGCTTTTAACCCGTCGCGGCCTCATAGGCGAGCATTGCGCGCTTACGATCGAGTCCCCAGTGATAGCCGGTCAGGCGGCCATCCGCCGCCAGCACGCGGTGACAGGGGATCAGCCAGCTGATCGGGTTCGCGCCCACAGCCGCGCCAGTGGCCCGGGCTGCGCCCGCCTTGCCGGCGGCTGCGGCGATATCGCCATAGCTGACCGTGCAGGCGGCAGGGATGGTCAGCAGCGCCCGCCAGACCTGACGCCGGAAGGGCGCGCCGTAGAGCGCCAGCGGCACGGAGGCTTCGCCCGCCGCCGCATCAAACACTCGCCCGGCCCAGTCGGACGCGAGGGCATCATCTCGCGCATACTGCGCCTGGGGGAAGCGCCGGGCGAGGTCCTGGAAGGCGTCTTCCTCCTCGCCGCGACTGCAGAAGGCGAGACCGGACAGTCCGCGCGGCGCGATCACGAACACCGCAACGCCGAAAGGGGAGGGTGCGAAGCCATAGCGAAAATCGAGCCCGGACCCGCCGGATTTCACATCGCCAGGGGTCGCCGCTTCCTCGGCGATGAAGATGTCATGCAGGCGCGAGGGACCGGACAGGCCGGTCTCCAGCGCGGCGTCGAGCACGCTCGCCCCGTCCACGAGCAGCTTGCGGGCGCTGGCGTGGGTCAGCGCCTGCACAAGCTTTTTAGGGCTGGCGCCGGTCCAGCGGGTGAAGACCCGTTGGAAATGATGCGGTGACAGGCCCGCCGCTTTCGCCGCGGCCGCAAGATCAGGCTGCTCGCGCCAGTGCTCGGACAGGAAGTCGAGCGCGGCGACCACGCGATCATAATCGCTGGCGCGGATTTTCAGCCGGTCTGCCGGAGAGAGCGTATCGAGGTCAGCGGTCATGAGCGCACCCTGCCGCGCGCCGTCAGGCCCCGCCACCTGATTCTTGCGCCCATTGCGGACCCCGCGCCCGGCGGGCGGTCTCAAGGGCGTCACGGATGGCGTCAGCGAGGCTCTCGCGTTCTCGGGGCGACAGCAGCTGCCGACAATCAGGCTCTTGCCCATGGCGGTCAGGCGGGTCTGGACATCGGGTTCGCCCTCACCCTCGACAATGACGCGCGTCCAGGCGCTGGGCAGGACGAACTGGATGAGATGGCCGGTGGGGAAACGGCGGATGACGCGGATTTCCTCGCGGGTGATCTTGATGGATTCCATGCGACGTCCGTCCCGATAGGAGAGCTTGAAGCCGATCCAGATCAGGAGGACGTCGAGGCCGAAAAAGCCCATCACCGGCCAGGCGCCCATGGCCATGAACGCGATGCCGGCGGAAAGCTGATCACGCCCATGGCGATCATCAGGGCGATGAAACCGGGATTGGGCAAAGAGCGATTGGGGCGGACCTGCGCGTCCATGAACAGCGCCTCGCCCTCCGAAAGCGGGGGGCGGTATGGTCTGCAGGCCAGGTTTCTATGAGCCGACGCCGTTCCATGCCGGACAAAATAGGGCGCGGGTCCGGCTCTGGCCAGCTTGGCCGCTAGCCGAAGACGGTCACCATCTGCCGGCCCTTGGCGACGCATTCGCCGTCGGTGTTCCAGATCGTCATATCCTGGGTCGAAAAACCGCCGCGCACATGGTCGGCGCGGCTTTCCAGGAGCCACCAGCCGTCACGGGTCTGCGGCGCATCGGTGAGAAAATCCACCATCCAGGTCATCGAGGACAAGGGCGTCGGCGCGCTCAGAAGCGGCGCCAGCGCCGGAGCGAGCGCGTCGCCGAGCGTCAGCAGCGCTATCGACATGTCTCGCGCCGCCGGATCGGCATGGCGCACCCACATGCGGATGACCGGCTTCTCGCTCTGGGTGAAGGGCACGCCGCCGCCGGCCCAGACGAACTCGAAATTGCGGGTGAACACCGGGGCGCCGTCCGGAAAGGTGAGCGTCTCGGTTCCCGCATCGGGCGCTGTCGCGCGCTCGGGCATGCGCGGCGCGTTCATCTGATAGGCGGACTCCCGTTCACCCGCGAAGGTGAACACCGTCTCCACGCCGATCCCGGCCTCGCCCGACAACCGCGCCCGCACGGAGCAGGCGGTGCGGCCCTCGCGCAGCTTTTCCGCTTCCACTGTCAGCAGGCCGGCGCTGGGACCGACGAAATTGATCATGGCGCTGCGCAGAGGGCGTCCGTTGGCATGGGGCAGGGCCGCCTGCAGACACAGGCCTGATGACAGCCCGCCATAGACGGTGCGGCCCTGTTTCCACTGATCCGGCACATCCAGTTCGAACGTGGTGAGGGCCGGATCATGATGGGCGAGCAACTGGGCGATGGACATGAGGACTCACGAGGCTGGCGCGTGGACAGGGGAGCGGCATCAAGCCCGAACCGCTCTCGGAGGGCAAGCGCTGGCCGCTGAAGTCTGTCGCGAAGATGAATGACTTGGCCTTTCTCACGCCCAAATCCCGGTCTAGACAGGACCCATGAACACGACAGCTTTTCTCCTCTCCGCCGCGCTGACGCTGATTTCCGGCGCCCAGCAGCACACCGAAGCGCCCGCCGAGGCCCTGGCTGAGCCGCTGCCTGAAGCGCAAGCCGTCGAGACGGCGCCGGGTCAGATCACGCCTGAAGCCGGGGCCGATCGCGCCCAGGCCTGGCTGGAAGGGCTCGATACGCTCCGCGCCCGGTTCGAGCAGATCGCCGCGGACAATTCCGAGACCGCCGGCGTTCTGGAGATCGATCGTCCGGGCAGGGCGCGCTTTGACTATGACGATCCCAATCCGGTGCTCGTCGTGGCGGACGGGTCGACCGTGGCGATCGCCGACTTTGATCTGGAAACGATTGATCGCGCGCCCATCGGCGCCACGCCGCTGCGCTTCCTGCTCGAGGACGATCTCGATCTCGCCGGGTCTGGCGCTGTGGTGGATGCGGGTCGCTATGACGGGCGGCTGTTCGTGACGCTGGAAGATCCGGAGGGAGAGGTTCAGGGCCGGCTGACGCTGGTCTTTGAGGACGCGACCCCTGACGCCGGTCCCGAGACCATGGCGCTGGCGGGCTGGTATGCGGTCGACGCCATGGGCGGCCTCACCGAAGTGAAGCTGACCGAGGTCGAGACCGGCGTGCGCATCAGCCCGCGCCAGTTCATCCTTGATGATGAGGACGTGATGGGCGGAGACCGCCGCCGTCGCGGGCGCTAGGGCCTAGAGCGCCCACCAGAACAGCAGCGCCGCCAGACCCAGACGGTAGATCACGAAGGGCAGGAAGCCCAGACGGTCCACCACGCGCATCAGCACGGCGATCGAGGCGAGGGCGGCGACAAAGGACAGCGCCGCCACGATCAGCCCGTCGGTCAGCGAATGGGCGGTGTCCGCCCCCCGCGCCAGCTCGATCACCGCCAGCAGGCCGAAGGCGGCGATCACCGGCACGGCCATCAGCATGGAAAAAACGCGCCGCTTCGCTGCGGGTCATGCCGAGCGCGCGGGCGGCGGTCATGGTGACGCCCGAGCGTGATGAACCGGGAATCAAGGCGACCATTTGCGCCAGACCGATCAGAAAGGCGCCTTTCCAGCTCAGGGTCTCGGTGGTCACGGTCTGCTTGCCGAAATGGTCCGCCAGCCAGAGCGGAACCGCCAGGATCAGCGTCGCCCAGGCGATCACCAGCGGCGAACGCAGCGCATCCGCCATGCCGGAAATGTAAAGTCCGCCGCCGGCGATCAGCACGGGCGGGGTGGCGAGGGCGATCAGCAGCGCCAGCTTGCCGCCGGGCGTGATCTGGCCCTTGAGGAGCGCGAGCTTGCCGGTCGCCACATTCACCACGTCAGCGCGGAAATAGACCAGCACGGCGAAGAGCGTGCCCAGATGCGCCATGACGTCTATGAGCGGGCCCTGGTCCGCATCCCCCAGCACTTGCGGGGCGAGGATGAGATGCGCCGAGGATGAGATGGGGAGAAACTCTGTGATCCCTTGGACGATCGCCAGAATAATGAGATGAAGAAGGCCCATGGCGTCACTTTCCCCCCGCTGGTACGGCGGCAGAGTGCGCGCGATTGATGCGATCGCCAAGAGGCAATGCCGTTTGGACAACACATGATGGAAGTCAGCCATGGCGCATGACGCTCTGGAGGCCGGGCCGGGCAAGCTCGCCCCTGAAGACGCCGCAAGATCACCGGTCGGGTCACCCGGCTCTCGGTGATGGTGGCGGCGACGCTGGTCGTGGCGAAGCTCGTCGCCTGGATCCTGTCCGGCTCGGTCGCGATGCTGGCGTCCCTGGCGGATTCCTCGCTGGATCTGGTGGCCTCGCTGACGACCTTCTTCGCGGTGCGTTACGCTTCCAGCCCGGCGGACGCCGAGCATCGCTATGGGCATGGCAAGGCGGAAGCCCTGGCGAGCCTTCTGCAGGCTCTGCTGGTGGCGCTGTCGGCGGGCTATCTGATCCACGAATCCTGGAACCGTTTCACCAATCCCCAGCCGCTGGAGGCCGGCGCCATCGCCCTGTCGGTCATGGCGCTCTCGATCGCGCTGACCCTGGGGCTGGTCTGGGCGCAGACCCGGGCTGTCAAGCAGACCGGCTCGCTGGCGGTCACGGGCGACCGGGCGCACTATTTCGCCGATCTCAGCTCGAACATGGTGGTCGTGGGCGGTCTGGTGCTGGCGCTGGTGGGGATCGAACGCGCCGACCCGATCATGGGCTTCGTCGTGGTGCTGTGGTTGTTCTGGACGGCCTTTACCGTAGGGCGTGACGCCATTTCCGCCCTGATGGATCGCGAATTGCCCGATGAGGAGCGCGAACAGATCATTGCGCTCGCCGAGGATGATCCGCGGGTTCTGGGCGTGCATCAGTTGCGCACGCGCGCCTCGGGGCCCTTCATCCATATCCAGATGCATATGGAGCTCGATCCTGATCTCACCCTGACCCGGGCCCATGCCATCCTTGTGGCGGCGGAAGCGCGGGTGATGGCGGCCTATCCGGCGGCGGATGTGCTGATCCATCCCGATCCCAAGGGCCGGGCGGCGCCCCATGCAACGCCTATTTCGGCAAGGACGGCGCCTCGAGTGCAGGTCCAGCAGATGAACCGGCTTAAGCCGTTCGCCGAACACGGTTAGGGTGGGGCCATGCGTATCTTGCACCATTGGCCCCTTGATCCCTGGTCCCGACAGGTCCGTCTCGCGCTTGCCGAGAAGAAACTTGATTTCGAGGTCGAGTACCAACGCTTCTGGGATATGCCGGACGACCTTGTCGCGCTCAATCCCACCGGCCTGCCGCCGGTTCTGGTGGAAGAGACCGAAAAGGGCCGCACCGCCCTGTGCGAGACCCGCGCGATCCTGGAATATCTTGAGGAAACCCACCCCGAGCCAGCGCTTCTGCCCGGCGGTCCGGCGGATCGCGCCGAGGCGCGGCGGCTTGCAGCTTGGTTCGATGTGAAGTTCACCGCCGAGGTGAACGCCTACCTCTTGCACGAAAAGCTCGAAAAGCGCGTGCAGTCGCTCGGCGCGCCGGATATGGAGGCGATCCGCATCGGACGCGACATGCTGCGCTGGCATCTTGATTACATGTGCGGGCTTCTGGACCAGCGCGACGGTCTGGCCGGGCCGCGCTTTACGCTGGCCGATCTCGTCGCCGCGGCGCACCTGTCCTGCATTGATTATCTCGGGGATGTGCCTTGGGAGGACTTCCCGGCCACCAAGGCCTGGTATCAGCGCATCAAGTGCCGTCCCTCCTTCCGCGCCATTCTGGCGGACCGCCTGCCGGGCTGCCCGCCCGTGGACGGCTATCAGGATCTGGATTTCTAGCCATGTCTGCGCCTGAAGCCCAGGCCGAGCGGGTCAAGGCGCTGGCGCTGGAGGCTGGCTTCTCCGTCGTGCGCGTCACTCGCGCGGATGAACCCTGGGAGGCGGGCGCGCGGCTGAAAGAGTTCGTTGGCGAGGGGCGACATGGCGACATGGCGTGGATGGAAGACACGCTGGATCGGCGGTCCCATCCCACGGCCATGTGGCCGGACGCGAAATCGGCGGTTGTGGTGGGCCTTGATTACGGCCCCGAGCACGATCCGCTGGCGATCCTTGAGCGGCGCGACGAGGCCGCAATCAGCGTCTATGCGCAGAACAAGGATTATCACGACGTTCTCAAGAAGCGCCTGAAGCGCTTTGCGGGCGCGTTTCACCGCGAGACCGGGGCCGAGGTGAAAGTGTTCGTGGACACCGCCCCCTGATGGAAAAGCCGCTGGCGCACAAATCCGGCCTCGGCTGGCAGGGCAAGCACACCAATCTCGTCAGCCGCAGCATGGCAGTTGGCTGTTTCTGGGCGTAATGCTGACCGCGGCGGAGCTTGAGCCGGATGCGCCGGAGACCGATCATTGCGGCTCGTGCCGGGCGTGCCTGGATATCTGTCCGACAAAGGCCTTCCCGGCCCCTTACCAGATCGATGCGCGGCGCTGCATCTCTTATCTGACCATCGAGAACAAGGGCCCGATTCCGGTCGAGTTCCGCAAGCCCATGGGCAACCGGATCTATGGCTGTGACGATTGCCTGGCCGTGTGCCCGTGGAACAAGTTTGCGCAAGCCAGCGCCGAAGCCGCGTTTCACCCGCGTGAGGCGTTGACCGGACCGAAGCTCTCGGAACTGGCGAGGCTCGATGACATGGCCTTTCGGGAGTTCTTTCGCGGCTCGCCCATCAAGAGGATCGGGCGGGACCGCTTCGTCCGGAATGTGCTGATTGCGCTGGGCAATAGCGAGAATCCAGCACTGGCGGACCAAGCCGCGGACCTGCTGGATGACCCGTCAGAGCTCGTGCGCGGCGCGGCGATCTGGGCGCTCGCGCAGCTCGATCCTGTCCGGTTTGACGCTGAAAAGGCGAAACGGGCCGGCGCAGAGGCCAGCCCGGACGTGCGTTCGGAATGGGAGAGCGCCTAGGCTTCGCCGATGCGCGGCGGGCCGCCCTTGTCGGCCTGGCTGGGGCCGAAGGCGCGATTGAGCAGGTGAGAGCTGTCCTGCGCCAGCTCGATCGCCTCGGTCAGATGCTCGAGCACTTTGACGTTATTGGCCAGCACATGCAGCGCTTCAGGGCGCAGATCATGGGAGATCTTGGTGCAGCGCAGGAGCACGTCGGCGCGGAGTTCGAGCAGGATGTCTTCCAGCTTGCGGCCGGACGGATTTTCTTCAGACACCAGATAGCGGGTCATGTCCGCCTCCGTGGATTACAATCAGAGCCTGAACTCTACACCCGCACCCCCTCATTTTTAGTAAACGCAGGGGGATGGCCTTGAAGCGCAAGCGGTTTGCGGCCAGCTTGCAGGCCAGAAACTCAGGAGGACATGATGGCGGACAAAATTGGCGCACAAGCCCTGATCAATCAGCTTTCAGGCTGGGAGGAGGTCGAGAACCGCGATGCGGTGCGCAAGGTCTTCAAGTTTGATGACTTCAAGAGCGCCTTCGCCCTGATGACCCAGGTGGCGATGAAGGCCGAGCAGATGGACCATCACCCGGAATGGTTCAATGTCTACAACACGGTGGACATCACGCTGTCGACCCATGACGCGGATGGCGTCACCAAGCTCGATCTCGAGCTGGCGCAATTCATCGAGGAGCGCGCTGCGGTCCTGAACAAGGGCTAGAGTCTGACGGTCAGGTCAGGTGGCGTGAATGATGACGGTGTCGAGCACGACCGTCGCTTGACCCGGGCCGATCACGCGATCGGTTTCTTCCTGCAACAGGCGGGCGATCACGTCGGCGTCCGGGATCTGGCCCCAGCGATACATCCGGCCAGAATACAGCAGCATGGCCTGGGAATAGGCGTCGCGCAGCCAGATCTGGCGTTCGGCGATCACCTGCCGGGTCCGGCTGTGAGGCGCGTCGAGCGCCAGGCCGACCTGCAACAGGCCCCGCATGCGGAAATCCGCTTGCACCGAGGCGCGCACAGGCTCCATGCGCACATAGCTCGTCGCATGGGTCAAAGACCGGCCCATGGATTCTTCGGGAGCGGGTTCGGAGGGCGCGCCATGCCCGCCGCTTCCGCCGCCCCCTCCACCGCCGCCGCCGCCAAGGGCGTAGGCGGGCGCAGAGACCAGAAGGCCGCACAGGGCGCAGAGCCCGAGTATGTGACGCAAGGTTTTCATGAGGCCTTCTTACCCTTTTGAGGTAAAGAAATCGTATGGCTCCGCTTGTTCTGATGCGAGGCTGGTCTAGCTTGGTCAGCCAGATGCCTTGAGGGGGACGGAATGAAAAAATCTCTATTCGCAGCAACGGGTTTGATGATCGCCGCGTGTGTCGCCCCGGGCGCCGCCCTGGCTCAGATGGCGGAAGGCTCCCAGTCCAGCCCCCTGCCGCGAAATTATGTCGCAGCCGGCGCGGCCATGCTGCCGGACTATGCCGGGTCGGATGATTATCGCGTCATTCCTTTCGGTGCGGCGCGGTTTGAACTCGCTGGCGTGTCCTTCCGCACGCAGGGGCCGGGGCTGGCGGCCAGCCTTTATGAAAACGGACCGTGGGAGCTGGGCGCCTATGTGCGCTGGTCGGGCGCCGTGACGATGTGGAGGACGAGATTGTCGATCGTATGCGCGACGTGGACTCCTCTCTCATCGCCGGCGGCTATGCGCGCGTGACGCTGGCGGAAACGTGCTGGCCGACCGTGATCGTTTCGGGCTGGCGTGGATCTGGGCGTGGATGCGCTGGGCAATTTCGATGGCCTCGCCTGGAGCGCGTCCGCTGATTACGGCGTCTGATCTCCCATCA
>LZQR01000143.1_pt1 | contig 19548 bp, 24 predicted proteins | sample 768601 | NCBI WGS metagenome assembly LZQR01 (sample SAMN05207299, study PRJNA324521) | oil field metagenome | isolation source: sample BH-FW-24 from oil reservoir | place: India: Bombay High | collected 2015-12-04
GCCAAACCCTTTTGCAGGATTTGATATGAACGCGGTCTTTGATTTTCTCGCGCCACGGGGCAGAGCTTCATTCGCATCTTCGGCGCGTTCGGCCGTGGCTTTTTCTTTTGTTATCGCTGTTGCCGGCGATTCCATCCGCGTTTGTCCGCTTGGATTTACTGGTCAAACAAATGTATTTCTCCGGGGTGCTTTCACTGCCGATTATTCTGACCGCCGGTTTGTTCGTGGGGATGGTGCTGAGCCTGCAAGGCTACAACGTCCTGGTCGATTTCAATTCGGAAGAAGCGGTCGGTACCATGACGGCCTTGTCATTGTTGCGTGAACTGGGGCCGGTGGTCGCGGCCTTGCTATTCGCCGGGCGGGCGGGTTCCGCCTTGACAGCGGAAATCGGCTTGATGCGTTCCACCGAGCAATTGTCGGCCCTGGAAATGATGGCGGTCGATCCGTTGAAATATGTATTCGCACCGCGTTTTACCGCCGCATTGCTAGTGTTGCCGATGTTGTCCCTGATGTTCATCGCGATGGGGATTTAGGCGGCTATATGGTCGGGGTTGGCTGGCTTGGCGTTGATGAAGGGGCTTTTTGGACGCAAATGAATCAGCAGGTGGATTGGCGCGAAGACGTTATCAACGGCATTATCAAATCGATTGCTTTTGCGGTTTTGGTAGCGGTGGTGGCCTTGTTCCAAGGGTATGATGCCTTGCCGACCTCGGAAGGCGTGAGCCGGGCCACCACGCGCACGGTGGTGCATTCCTCGCTCGGCGTGCTGGGACTGGATTTTATCTTGACCGCCATGATGTTCAATTGAGCGGCTTAACAAACATGAGAGTTTAAGGTACATGATTATGTCACGATGGAAAATGATCGAAATTTGGGTGGGCGCATTCGTATTGTTTGCGTTGATCTCATTGGCGGTAATCGCTTTGAAAGTCAGTAATTTCGAAGGCTTTCAGGATCGTCCGACCTATCAGGTCAATGCGCTGTTCAGCAATATCGGTGGCTTGAAGGTTCGGTCTCCGGTGAAAATCAGTGGCGTGGTCGTCGGGCGTGTCGGAAACATTTCGGTGGACCGCAATACCTACCAGGCACGTGTGGTGATGGATATTTACCAAGATTACAACCAGTTGCCGCTGGATACTTCAGCGTCGATTTTGACTTCCGGTTTGTTGGGAGATCAATACATCGGCCTCGAACCAGGAGCGGATGAAGAATATTTGAGAGACGGTGATCAAATTGATTTGGTGCAACCGGCTTTGGTGTTGGAAGAATTAATCGGTCAATTCCTGACCAAATTCGCGGACAGTGATTCGGAGGCGAAGTGATGCGTTTGTTGAAACAATTGATGGTGTCGGTGATGTTGCTGACGCTGGCGTTGGAATCGACGGCTTATGCCGTGGATATTAACCAAAAAGATCCGGAAGTAATGGTGAAGGAACTGTCGGAAACGGTGGTGTCCGAGGTCGATAAACAACGTGCCGAGCTGGAGACGGATCCGCAGAAGGTCAAAGCTTTGCTAACGAGTATGTGTTGCCGTATGTTGACACACCCAAAATGGCACGTTATGTCATGGGACAATACTGGAAGCAGGCTTCTGCCAGTCAGCAGAAAGCCTTTACCGAAGCCTTTACCAATACCTTGTTGCGTTCCTATGCCAAGAGCATCTTGAAGTTACGTGTGACGAAAATCGTGGTATCCAAAATGGTGGAAACCCGTCCTGGTCGTGCTTCGGTATCAACCGAAGTGACTCAGGCGGACGGTAATGTGTCCACCGTGGTTTACCGTGCTTATTTGAATAAGAATGATCAAAAATGGTTCCTGTACGATGTGTCCATCGAAGGGATCAGTATGTTGTTGAATTACCGTAAGTCTTTCGCATCCGAGTTTCAGAAAAAGGTATTGACGAAGTCATCGCCGGTTTGAACGCGAAAAACAATGCGAATCAAGATGTCTTGGACGAGGGCTGAGGCTTGTTAGTGGTCAATTTATCCGAGGACACGGCGGCCGTTCTGGAGGGCGAGGTACTTCGCTTGTCGGGCCAGGTCGATGCCGGAGTGGTGACCCGTGTTTATGACCAAGGGTTGAAAAATCTATCCGCGCCGGTTATGGAGGTGGATTGTCATTCTTTGAAAGGGGCGGACTCCACTTGTCTTGCCTTATTGCTGCATTTGCAATCGCGGTTGTCCAAACCGCTTAAAGTGGTAGGCCTGCCGGATGAGCTTCGGGTGCTGGTCGACCTGTATGGATTACAAGACCTACTTGAATTGGCCTGAACTCGCTTTTCAAGAAAGTTTCTTTCGTGTAATTCAACCAATTATTAAGTATTTAATGTAAAAGGATTTTTATGTCAGCTGCCGCTGTTTCATTTCAAGCCGTTCAAAAGGATTATGGCTCACTGCAAGCGTTGAAAGGCGTTTCGTTTGATGTCAGGCCTGGTTGTTTTTTCGGTTTGTTGGGCCCGAATGGTGCCGGAAAATCGACGTTGATTAACAGTATGGCCGGTTTGGTCAAGCCTTCTGCCGGTCGAATTCTGGTGAATGGTTATGATGTGGAGAAAGAATACCGCCAGGCCCGCCGTTTTCTGGGCGTGGTACCGCAAGAGCTGATTTCCGATCCGTTTTTCACGATTCGCGAATTGCTGGACATTCAAAGCGGCTATTTCGGATTGAAAAGCCGTGAGCAACGTCTTTGGGTTGACGAATTGCTGGATCGTTTGGCGTTGTCGGACAAGGCAAATGCCATCACCAATGAATTGTCGGGTGGTATGAAACGTCGCGTGTTGATTGCGATGGCGCTGGTGCACAAACCGCAAGTATTGGTACTGGATGAACCGACGGCGGGTGTGGATGTCGACTTACGCCGGACCTTATGGGAGTTTACAAAGGAACTGCATCAAAAAGGGCATACCATTATTCTGACCACGCATTATCTGGAAGAAGCCGAAGCCTTATGTGAAGAAGTCGCCATTGTCAAAGGCGGTGAATTGAAAGCATTGGAAACCACCGGTGAGTTGTTGTCTCGACATAATTACCGTTATCTGCGCGTGGTGTTGGAGTCGCCGCAAAAAGTCGATGAACAGCAATTTACGCCGTTCTTGCAAGAACGTTTTCTCGAGCAGGATGCGAATGGTTTGATGTTCAAACTGGAAAAAGAAAAGCCTTTGAATCAGATGTTGAGTGCCTTGTCGGAAAGTCATTTGGCAGTGAAAGATTTGACCAGCGCGATGCGACGCTGGAAGAGGTCTTTTTGGATTTGACGGGAGAGAAATAAGTGGAAATGAATTGGACAGGTTGTTGGGCGCTTTTGTAAAGGAAGTCCGGCGTTTTTATTCGGTGGCGGTGCAAACCATTTTTGCGCCGGTGGTGTCGTCGTTGTTGTATCTGCTGATTTTCGGTCAGGTGATTGTCACGCAAATTGAGGTGTTTTCCGGGTTGAGTTACAGTCAATTCCTGATTCCCGGTCTGGTGATGATGACGATTCTGCAGAATGCGTTTTCCAACACCTCATCAAGTTTGATTCAGTCGAAAATGCACGGCAACTTGACGTTTGTGATGCTCAGTCCGATTTCGCCGTTCGAGTTTTATCTGGCGTTTGTCGGGGCTTCGATTGTGCGTGGTTTAGCCGTGGGCATCGGTGTGTTGGTGGTGGGCATTGTCGGGTTTGACATCGCCTGGCAGTCGCCGGGCTGGATTTTGCTGTTTGCGGTGTTGAGTGCCGCCATTATGGGAGGGGTTGGTATGACAGCCGGGATTTTGTCGGACAAGTACGACCATTTGGCGGCGTTTCAAAACTTCATTATCATCCCTTTGACCTTCTTGAGTGGGGTGTTTTATTCGATTCATGCCTTGCCGGATTTCTGGCAGGCGTTTTCGCACATCAATCCGTTCTTTTATATGGTGGATGGATTCCGTTACGGTTTCTTTGAGCAATCCGACGTATCGGTTTACTTGAGTTTGGCGATTACGGTGTTGTTCTTTGTGCTGATTACGACGATTAATCTGATTTTATTGTACAAAGGCGTTAAAATACGCAATTAATTTTGAGAGGTCTGACGCTCGGTTGAGTCCGAGTGTAAAAGGGCCGTGAATTCAAGCTGTTGTAGAAAGAAGAATTTGTTATGTCTCCAGAAAAAATCCGTGAAAAAATTCAAGCGGTACTCGATGATGCGCAGGTCACTATGAGTGGCGAAGATTGTAACTTTGCGGTTGAAGTGTCCAGTGCCGCGTTTGAAGGTCAATCGCCTTTGCAACGTCATCGCATGGTAAACGACATTTTCAAGGATGAATTCGCTACGGGTGAATTGCACGCTCTGTCGATTAAGACCAAATTGCCAGAGTGAATGAGGAATGGATAAATTAGTCATAGAAGGTCCTTGCCAGCTCTCTGGAAGTGTACAGATTTCCGGCGCCAAAAACGCCGCCTTACCAATTTTGATGGGTTGCCTGTTGTCGGAAACGCCGGTGACCCTGTCGAATGTACCGCACCTGAAAGACGTGACGACTACCATTCAGTTGTTGGCGACGATGGGGGTTGAGGTGATGTTCGACGAGCATTTGAACATTGAAATCGATGCGTCCAATATCACCACCAAAGAAGCTCCTTATGAATTGGTGAAGACCATGCGGGCCTCGATTCTGGCCATGGGACCGTTGCTGGCTCGTTTTGGCGAAGCGAAAGTGTCCTTGCCGGGCGGGTGTGCGATCGGTTCGCGTCCGGTTAATATTCACATTGAAGGCATGCAGAAAATGGGTGCCGACATTAAAGTGGAGCAAGGCTACATTATTGCCAAAGCAGACCGTTTGAAAGGCGCCGACATCACGATGGAACCGGTGACGGTAACGGGGACGGAAAACCTGTTGATGGCAGCGGTATTGGCGGAAGGTCAAACCATTTTGCGCAATGCGGCCCGTGAACCGGAAGTGTCCGACTTGGCGAACTTCTTGAACGCCATGGGGGCGAAAATCAGTGGCATCGATACCGATACGCTGGTGGTTGACGGCGTGGAACGCTTGCAGGGCGTTTCTTATAAAGTCATTCCCGACCGGATTGAGGCCGGAACCTATCTGGCGGCAGCGGCCTTGACCAAAAGTTGTGTCACCGTGACGCATGTGGTGCCGGAGCATTTGACCGCGGTGCTCGAGAAATTCACCGAAGCCGGCGCTGATGTTTCATGGACGGAAGACACCATTACACTGGATATGCGTGGCCGCGAGTTGAAGCCGGTGAACGTCGTTACGGATCCGTATCCGTTGTTCCCGACCGATATGCAAGCGCAGTTCGTGGTGATGAACAGCATCGCCAAAGGCAAAGCGAAGGTGGAAGAAACCATCTTTGAAAACCGTTTCATGCATGTATCGGAATTGGTACGCATGGGGGCGGATATTCATGTGGAAGGCAATACCGCTTACACCCAGGGTGTCGACCATTTAGTGGGCGCGCCTGTTATGGCGACGGATTTGAGAGCCTCGGCCAGTTTGATTCTCGCCGGTTTGATTGCGCACGGCGAAACGGTGGTGAGCCGCATCTATCATATCGATCGGGGCTATGAACTGATTGAAGAAAAATTCCATAAGCTCGGTGCCCATATTTACCGAGCGAACTGATAAACGAATGAAGAGGACTTGCCACGGCAACAGACGAAATAATGGCTGATCAATTAACGATAGCGCTCTCGAAAGGGCGAATTTACAAAGATACCTTGCCTTTGCTGGAAGCGGCGAACATTTTGCCGTCCGAAGATCCGAGCAAAAGCCGTAAACTGATTATTCCGACCAACCACGACAATGTGCGCTTGCTGATTGTCCGTGCCACCGATGCGCCGACTTATGTCGCACATGGCGCGGCGGATATTGGTGTGGCCGGTAAAGATGTGTTGATGGAAGCGCCGACCGACAATTTGAATGAATTGCTGGACCTGCAGATTGCCAAGTGCAAGTTGATGGTGGCGGGGCCGAAAGAAGCTAAACCGCATGGGCATCGTTTGAAAATCGCCACCAAGTACATTCAATCGGCCAAAGCCTATTACGCGGAAAAAGGCCAACAGGTGGACTTGATTAAATTGTACGGTTCCATGGAAATTGCGCCGTTAATCGATTTGGCGGATAAGATTGTCGATTTGGTCGATACCGGTAATACACTGAAAGCAAATGGTCTGGTGCCGGAAGAGCACATTGCCGATATCAGTTCGCGCTTGATTGTGAACGAGCATGCTTATAAAACCAAATTCAATCAAATTAACGATATTGTTGAGAAATTTAAATCGGCGATTGAATAATCGCCTGACGGTTTGAAGCCGATGGATGAACGGCTTCCTGAAAAGATGGAAATGAAAATGTTGAAAGTTCGAAAACTATTTGCAAACGATGAAGGGTTTAAAGCCGAATTGGAAGCTTTGTTGGCTTGGGAAACGGTTTCCAATGATTCGGTGAATCAGATTGTGAAGGACGTTTTGCGCAATGTCCGCGAAAAGGGTGATGCGGCGCTGCTGGAATACACGGAAAAGTTTGACCGTTTGGCCTTATCGGCCGGCGCGGATTTGGAAATTCCGAAAGCGGAGTTGAAAGCGGCACTGGAGCGCATTCCGGCCGACCAGCGTGACGGTTTGGAATTGTCTGCCAAACGCGTGCGTGACTACCATGAGAAACAAGTGGGTAAATCCTGGTCTTATACCGAAGACGACGGCACCTTGCTGGGGCAGCAGGTCACGGCCTTGGATAAAGTCGGCCTCTATGTGCCGGGCGGCAAGGCCGCGTACCCGTCTTCTGTAATCATGAATGCCATCCCGGCGAAAGTGGCCGGTGTGCCGGAGCTGATTATGGTGGTGCCGACGCCGGATGGAGACGTCAATGACATGGTTCTGGCGGCTGCGGAAATCTGCGGCGTGGATCGCGTATTCAAATTGGGCGGCGCCCAAGCGGTGGCGGCCTTGGCGTATGGCACCGAAACCGTTCCGCAAGTGGATAAGATTGTCGGGCCGGGGAATATTTTCGTGGCGACGGCCAAGCGTGAAGTGTTCGGTACCGTCGGCATTGATATGATTGCCGGGCCCTCGGAAATTTTGGTGTACTGCGACGGTCAAACCAACCCGGACTGGATTGCGATGGACTTGTTCTCACAAGCGGAGCATGATGAAGACGCACAATCGATTTTGGTGACGCAGGATGCAGAATTTGCCGAGAAGGTCTATGACAGCATGAACCGCTTGGTGAAAACCTTACCGCGTGAAGAAATCATTACTAAAGCCATTACCGACCGTGGTGCCATCATTGTGGTGGACGATGAAGGTCAAGCCGTGGAGATGATCAATTACATCGCACCGGAGCATTTGGAGTTGTCGATTGAAGACCCGCAGGCTTTGTTGCCGAAAATTCGTCACGCCGGTGCGATTTTCATGGGCCGTTACACGGCCGAGGCGTTAGGCGATTACTGTGCCGGGCCGAACCATGTGTTGCCGACGTCGCGTACCGCGCGTTTCTCGTCGCCATTGGGCGTTTACGACTTCCAGAAGCGTTCCAGCTTGATTATGTGTTCGGCGGAAGGCGCGAATGTCTTGGGGAAAGTCGCTGGCGTCTTGGCCGATGGTGAAGGCTTGCAAGCGCACGCCGCTTCGGCGCGATATCGTGTGAAAGACTGATTCGTGTTCGATTCATAAAAAATGACCAGGCTGGTCATTTTTTTTGTCCGCAATATACGCAACCGCTGGGTTGCAGGGGAGAAGCAATGCACATTCACGAACTGACCGAATATTTGGATACCTATCTGCAAGTCGCAGATTTTAAAGATTATGCGCCGAACGGATTGCAAGTGTCCGGTAAAACCGACATCGCTAAAATCGTCACCGGTGTCACGGCGTGTCAGGCGCTGATTGACGCCGCGGTTGAACAAAAAGCGGATGCGATTTTAGTGCATCACGGCTATTTCTGGAAAAATGAACCGGTGACGTTGACGGGCATGAAACAAAAGCGTATCCGCAGTTTGCTGATGAATGACATCAATCTATTGGGCTATCACCTGCCATTGGATGCGCACCCGGTTGTCGGGAATAATGCGATGCTCGGCCAACTGTGGGAACTGGAGGACATCACGCCGGATGCAAAAAGCTTGGTTCGACTGGGGCGTTTGACCTCTCCGAAGCCGATCAGCGAGTTTATCCAGACAGTTGAAGCCACCTTGGATCGCACGCCGTTACATTTACCGGGCGGTCCGGAAGCAGTTGAAACGGTGGCCTGGTGCAGCGGCGGGGCGCAAGGCTATATTCAGCAAGCCATTGACTGGCAGGCGGATGTGTTTATCAGTGGCGAAGTATCGGAACAAACCACGCATCAAGCGCTTGAAGTGGGGTGCATTACTTAGCGGCCGGGCATCATGCTACCGAGCGTGTCGGGGTGAAAGCGGTGGGTGAAAAGTTAGCGCAAGAATTTGATTTGGAAGTGGTTTTTGTAGATATTCCTAACCCGGTTTGAGTAAAAACCGACTTGAATGGTCGGTTTATGAACAATTTTTTTATGTCTATGATTAGTTTTATTTATAAAAATATTTTTAATGGTCATAAATAGATATTGATGTAAGGATTAATTTTGCTTTGGTAAAATAGCCAGCCGCTTTGATTATTTTTAAGGTTTATTCGGGCTTGCCACGGGCTTTGCCGCGAGAAAATTTAAAAATACGATCAACGTATAACGATTAAGAAAATGGACAAAAGAGGAAGTCTCTATGTCGTCAAAAGAGCAGACTGAGAACAAAAACCTGACGCGTCGTAAAGTATTAACGGCCGCGACGGGTGTTTTAGGGGCGGCAGGCGCTACCTTTGTAGCGGTTCCTTTCGTGAGCTCCTGGCAGCCGAGCGAAAAGCCAAGGCCGCCGGGGCTCCTGTGGATGCAGATTTGAGTTTGTTGTCACCTGGGCAAATGTTGACGGTTTCCTGGCGTGGTAAACCGGTTTGGGTCGTCAGACGGACGACGGAAATGTTGAGCATTCTGCCGACATTGGACAATGAGTTGCGTGATCCGAATTCCGATAACTCGGTGCAACCGGAATATTGTAAAAACGAAGTCCGAGCCTTGAATGAGGAATACTTGGTCGTCGTCGGTGTCTGTACCCACTTGGGCTGTGCGCCGATGTATCGCCCGGCGGTCGATTCACCGGATATGGCGAAAGGCTGGAAAGGCGGCTTCTTCTGTCCGTGTCACGGTTCCAGTTTTGATTTGGCGGGCCGTGTTTTCCAAGGCGTTCCGGCGCCGACCAACCTGGAAATTCCACCTTATCGTTATGTTTCCGATTCGGTCATTAGAGTGGGTGAAAACCCTGAAGAAGGAGTGGTTTGATGCAGACAGAACACAAGAAACCTCAAAACTCTCTACTGGCCTGGTTGGATGCGCGTTATCCGCTTGTCAGCACATGGAACGAGCATGTGGCCGAGTATTACGCGCCTAAGAATTTCAACTTCTGGTATTTCTTCGGTTCACTGGCGCTGTTGGTGCTGGTCAACCAATTCGTCACCGGTATCTGGCTGACGATGAGCTTCAAGCCGAGTGCGGCGGAAGCGTTCAATTCCGTTGAATACATTATGCGCGATGTCGAGTGGGGCTGGCTGATTCGTTACATGCACTCCACCGGGGCGTCGGCGTTCTTCATTGTGATTTACTTCCATATGATGCGGGGGCTGCTCTACGGCTCCTACAAGAACCCGCGTGAGCTGGTGTGGATATTGGGGATGCTGATCTTCCTGGTATTGATGGCAGAAGCCTTTATGGGTTACTTATTGCCTTGGGGACAAATGTCTTACTGGGGCGCACAGGTCATCATTTCCCTATTTGGAGCCATACCCGTTGTGGGGCCGGATTTAGCGGTATGGGTGCGGGGTGACTTCGTCATCTCCGATGCCACTTTGAACCGCTTCTTCGCATTGCACGTCATTGCCTTGCCGTTGGTGTTGGTGATTCTGGTGTTCATGCACATCGTGGCACTGCATAAAGTCGGGTCCAACAACCCGGACGGTGTGGAAATCAAAAAGTATAAAAACGAAAAAGGGTTGCCGATCGACGGCATTCCGTTCCATCCTTACTATACGGTTAAGGATTTGTTCGGCGCGTCCGTCTTCATGTTGCTGTTCGCAATCGTGGTGTTTTATTTCCCGGAAGGCGGCGGCTACTTCATCGAACCGCCGAACTTTGAACCGGCGAACCCGTTGAAGACACCGGAGCACATTGCCCCTGTTTGGTATTTCACACCATACTATGCGGTTTTGCGAGCGGTGCCGGATAAACTGCTGGGCGTTATCGCCATGGGTGCGGCGATTGCAGTGCTCTTCGCTATGCCGTGGTTGGATCGCTGTAAAGTGAAGTCCATCCGTTATCGCGGGGCGTCTTTTAAAGTATTGCTGACCATGTTTGTTGTGAGCTTCTTAGTACTTGGCTGGCTCGGAACGCAGCCGGCGACACCGGAACTGACGAAATTGGCGCGCGTTTTCACCGCGACCTATTTCCTGTTCTTCATTATCTTGCCATTCACATCGGTGAGTGAGAAAACCAAGCCAATTCCGGAGAGGGTCAGTTAACATGAGAAAAATCAGTTCAATTTTCATTTTATGCATGCTTTTCCCGCTGGCCGGTTTGGCCGCCGGCGGTCCGGCATTGGATTTGGAAAAGGCCGATAACAGCCTGGAAGACAAGGACTCGCTGAAACGCGGTGCCGTATTGTTCTCAAACTATTGCATGGCGTGCCACTCGGTGAAATACCTGCGTTATAACCGTATCGCCCGTGATTTCGGTTGGACCGATGAAGAAGTGGTCGAAGCGATGACTTACGGTCAGAACCGAGCAGTGGACAACGTCACCACGCGTATGTTGCCGGGCGTGATGAAGAAGTACTTGGTACCAAAGTCCCGGACTTGTCGCTGATGGCGCGTTTGAAAGGCTCCGATTACATCTACAGCTTCATGCGAGGCTACGAGTTGGACGAGAAAACCGGTGAATGGGATAACCGCCTATTGCACGGCACGGTCATGCCGCATGTATTGGAAGGCATGCAGCGTCACATGTCGGCCGAAGAGTTCAAGCAGGCCACGCGCGATATCACCAACTTCTTGGAGTACGCGGGGGAACCGGCTAAACTGCAACGTCACGACTTGGGCTGGAAGGTCATTCTCTTCCTATTGGTCCTGATTCTGTTGACCTATTTATTGAAAAAAGAATACTGGCGAGACATCAAGCATTGATCGCTGTTTTCGAAAGCCCGCTTTGCGGGCTTTTTTGTTTAGGTGATGTCTGAAATGGCTAAAAAAGTGAAACTGGCGTATGTCTGCACCGAGTGTGGTGCCGATTACGCGCAATGGCAAGGACAATGTACGGCCTGCGGTGAATGGAATTCCTTGAAGGAGTTCAAGGTCTCCGCATCCAAAACCAAAGCCTCGGGGCGGGCGCAAACCGTCGGTTATGCCGGCGCATCCGAACAAACCGTGATGTCGGTCAATGAAGTCGAGTTGTCGGAAGTCCCGCGCATCGATTCCAGCCTGTCCGAGCTGGACCGAGTGCTGGGTGGCGGTATTGTACCGGGATCGGTGGTGTTGATTGGTGGTGACCCGGGCGTCGGCAAGTCGTCCTTACTCCTACAGGTGTGCTGTCAATTGAGCCAGAGTCAAAAAGTGCTTTATGTCACCGGTGAAGAATCCTTGCAGCAGGTGGCTATGCGTGCCAAACGCATGAATCTGCCGGAAGACAAACTGCGTTTGCTGACGGAAACCGATGTGGAAGCCATCACCATGGCGGCGCAAACCGAACAGCCTAAAGTGATGGTGGTCGATTCGATTCAGACCATGCAGTTGGGCGATGTCAGCAGTGCGGCGGGTGGCGTGTCACAAGTGCGCGAATCGGCCGCGTACCTGACGCGTTTCGCCAAACAGAATCAGATTATGGTCTTCTTGGTCGGTCACGTGACCAAATCCGGTGAAGTGGCCGGGCCTCGAGTCTTGGAGCACATCGTCGATACGGTGCTGTTTTTGGAAGGGCAGTCCGATAGCCGCTTTCGAACGTTACGTGCTATCAAAAACCGTTTTGGCGCCGTCAATGAATTGGGCGTGTTCGCCATGACCGATAAGGGCATGAAGCAAATCAAAAATCCGTCGGCGATTTTCTTGTCTCGCGCGGAAGAACCGTCGCCCGGTTCGGCAGTGATGGTGCTTTGGGAAGGTTCTCGGCCGTTGTTGGTGGAAATTCAAGCTTGGTGGACGAATCTCCCTACGGCGCTCCGAAACGGGTAACGGTCGGCTTGGAGTACAATCGTCTCTCGATGTTGCTGGCCGTGTTACACCGTCATGCCGGGGTGCAGGCTGGGGATCAGGATGTTTACGTCAATGTGGTCGGTGGCGTGAAGGTCAGTGAGACCAGCGCGGACCTAGCCGTATTGTGTGCGATTGTCTCCAGCTTAAAAAACAAAGTATTGCCTCAGGATTTAATCGTGTTTGGTGAGGTGGGTCTGTCCGGCGAAATTCGGCCGGTTTCCAGCGGGCAGGAACGCATTCTCGAAGCCGCCAAGCACGGTTTTAAAAAAGCCATTGTGCCGAATGCCAATATTCCGAAAGGCGGCGTGCCCGGTATGGAAGTCATCGGCGTCTCGACGCTTCAGCAGGCGTTGGCGCAAATTTAGGCCACGTCTACGGAGTTTTACCCCGTTCTATTGCAGGGGATTTCATGTAGAATAGCCCTATATCTTCCCAATCACGGCAGGTGATATCAGGCTATGACACATCAATCCACCGGGCTGGACGCCATTCACCTTGGAGACGTTGAACTCGCTTCGGCCGTGGTGCAGTCTCGCGGCGAAGCGGAATGGTGGATTGAGTCACAAAATGACGCTGCCCTAGCCATCTGGGGCGATTACGATATCTCGCAGGATATCTCCTTGCGCTTATCGCTGTTGGAAGCCGACAAAAAACGCATTCCCAGCAGTTTTCTGCATAAAATTCCCGGCAATATCCAGTCGTTACGTTTCATTGTGACACCGTACCAAGGCCGTTTGCTGGTACAGTTTTTCCCGATTTTCCGAACACCATTCCGAAGACGACGGTATCTTCGATTTCTATGAAACCGTTCTGGAAGCTTCCCATAATGGCGTGTTCGATTTTAACTTGACCGACGAAACGGTCAAATACAGTCGTAATGTCCATGAAATCTGCGGTGTCACCGTATCCGATTTGGGGCGAACCAAATCCGATTTCTTTAAACGCATCCACCCGGATGATATTGAGGCGGTGGACGAAGCGCTGGAAATGCATCTGGAAACCGCTTGGCCGTTTGAAGTGGAGTTTCGTTTCAAAACAGCGATGGGCATTTACATCTGGTTGCAAAGTTGTGGTAAGGCAATCAAAGATACCGAAGACGATGAAGCGGTGCGTTTTGTCGGCAATCTGGTCAATATTTCCGAACGAAAATTTGTCGAAGACATGGTGAAGCAACGTGAGCAACTGGTCGAACAAATCATCGACAGCTTGCCGATTAGCATTTACGTAAAAGATGACAAAGGCTGTTTCCGCTTTTTCAGCGAGCAAACCGAAAAAGATACCGGCATCGATCGCGCCATGGCCATCGGTAAAACCGATTATGAAATTTTCCCGATTGAGCAGGCCAGACAATCGGCCTTGCAAGATCAGCAGGTGGTCGAATCCGGACGCTTGATGGTCACCGAAGAACCGGTGCAATTGCCGAACGGTGAATGCCGTTGGTTAATGCAGGGGAAAGGTCCGATTACCATTTACGAAGACGATTCGGTTAAAAACTGGCTACTCGGTTTCTCGCTCGACATTACCGAGCGTAAATTGGCGGAAGATTTGCAGCGTGATGCGAAAATCGCCGCGGAAGAAGCGGTACAAACCAAGTCCGAGTTTTTATCGGTGATGAGTCATGAAATCCGCACACCGTTGAACTCGGTGATTGGGACCGCGCAACTGTTGCAGGATATGGTGCTGGAAGACGAACAAAAGCATTACGTCGATATGATTCGCCATTCCGGTGAGCATCTGTTGCAGTTGATTAACGATATTCTTGATTTCAACAAGCTGGAAGCCAATAAGGTGGAGCTGGAATCGGCAGCGTTCGACTTGTCGACGTTGGTCGGCAGCATTCTGGATATGAATCGTCTGTTGGCGGATAAAAAGGGCCTCAAGCTTTCAGAATACTATTCGGATGGCTTGTCGGCGTTTTACCTCGGTGATGCGGCACGCGTACGACAGATCCTTTTGAACTTGGTTGGTAATGCGTTGAAATTCACTTCGGAAGGGGAAATATCGATTCGGGTTCGGCCGACTGAGAGCAAACGTGTGCGCTTTGAGGTGACGGATTCCGGCATTGGCATTCGTCCTGAGCAAATCGATAAATTGTTTCCGCATTTACGCAAGCCGATGCGTCCACCACGCGTCAATTCGGCGGCACCGGGTTGGGCTTGTCCATCTGTAAAAAGCTGGTGGACATGATGGGCGGTGACATCGGCATTGACAGTGAGTATGGCCAAGGCAGCACCTTCTGGTTCGAATTACCGCTGGTACCGGCCAAAGCGCCGGAAAAACCGGTGGAGGTGTCACCGGAAATGGAAACGGCACCGTTGAATATTCTGGTGGCGGAAGACAATTTGCCGAATCAGTTATTGGTGAAAGCCATTTTGTCCAAACTCGGGCATCAGGTGTTGGTGGTCGGTAACGGACTGGAAGCGGTTCAGTCCGTGGAAATGGCCGAGTCACCCTTTGATGTGGTACTGATGGATATGCAGATGCCGGAAATGGACGGGCTGACAGCCACACAGCATATTCGGGAATTACCGTCCAGCCGGGCGAGTGTGCCGATCATCGCTTTGACCGCCAATGCGCTGAGCGGAGATCGTGAAAAGGTTTTGGATGCCGGTATGAACGATTACCTGACCAAACCGATAGATGTATCGCAGTTGAAGCGGTTATTGAATGTTTGGGGTACGGCCAATCAGCGATTGCCGGGGTTTGAGTAAAAACGCCAGGCCTGGGCGTTTTCAGTATTTAGTTGGCCTGTTGATAATCCTGCAAGATTTGAAACCAGTCGTCGAATAGCGCCGGTGTGGTCGCGGCGACGGCGGATCGCTTGACCACTTCCGACACCAAAACGGTTTCGCCCGTCAAGGTGGCGCTTTTGCCGCCGGCTTCATTCAAAATCAACCATCCGGCGGCGTAATCCCAGATATTTTGGGCGCGTGGCAATAAAGTTGACCGCGTCCGGCGGCCACCCAACACCAGTCCAACGCCACGGAGCCGATACTGCGCTGTGATGCATAAGGCGGTTTCAATACCAGCTCGGTTGACAACGGCGCCTGCAAGCGTTTGAAATCGACGAGTCCGATGCACTTCTTCAATTCCGTTTTGGCGGTTTGCGCGATGAGCGCGCGGTCGTTCAATTCCGCGCCCTGGCCTTTGCGCGCCGCAAACAGCTCGTCACGGTCCGGATCGTACACCATGCCCAATTTGACATCACCTTGGATAATCAAGGCCAGCGAGACGCTGTAAACCGGAATGTCGCTGGCAAAGTTGCTGGTGCCATCGACCGGGTCAAGAATCCAGCAGCCGTTATCGGAGGCCAGGGCGTCTTTTTGCTCTTGGGCGGTGGATTCCTCGCCCAAAAAGGTGAATTGCGGCCAGTGTTCGTTCAGGAAGCTTCGGTGGCTTTTTGCATTTCGGTATCGGCTTCGGTCAACACCGAACCGTCGGCTTTGGTGGACGCATCCACATGGCGAAAACGCGGCAGTACTTCCTGCTGTGCAAGCTGCTTGATGCCGTTTTCAGTGTTTGCCAGGCCTGGTCGTTTTCGAAAATAAAAGACATAACTTTCCTTGGTTATTTGAAGCGCAGTGTCGGGTCGACCTGCGTCAGTTTGACTTTTTCGATGGCGTGTTTGGAGGTTTCGGTCACTTCCAGAATGTAGTTGTCGACCTTCAAGCAGGTGCCGACTTCCGGCAAAGTCTCCAATTCTTCCTGAATCAGACCGTTCAGCGTTTTCGGGCCATCGGTCGGTAACTCGAACTGGTAAGTTTTATTCAGGTCGCGAATGAATTCCGACGCATCGAAGGTGATGGAACCGTCCTGGTGCATCGCCACTTTGGTAAAGGCTTTTTCGCGGGTGTCGGTGCTGAATTTTCCGACGATTTCTTCCAGCAAATCTTCCAGTGTCAGCAGGCCTTGCAGGTTGCCGTATTCGTCCACAATCAGCGCCATGTGGCGCTTGTGCTTGTTGAAGCTGGACAACTGGATGTTCAAGGTCGTGGTTTCCGGAATGAAATAGCCCGGACGCGTCGCCTTGATGATGTCCTTCAGTGACAGGTCAGGTTTGGTCAATAACGGCAGCGCTTTACGCAGGTTGATGACGCCCAGTAAATCCTCGTCCATGTTTTCGCGGTACACCGGAATGCGCGTGAACGGCGATTTGAGGATGGTTTTAACGATTTCTTCCATTGGCTGGCTGACGTCGATGGCGTAAATATCCTGTTTCGGAATCATCACGTCTTCCACGGTGATGCTTTCCAATTGCATGATGCCGTTGAGCATGGTGCGGTATTGTTTCGGCAAACGCCCGGTTGCTTCGTTGATCAGGGTTTGCAGTTCTTCTCGGCTCAACGCATGATCATCGTCTTCCCGGTCGGATACTTTAACGCCGAACAGGCGCAGGAAATTGTTGGCGAAAAAATTCACCATCCAGACCAGCGGCGACAGCACTTTCAATAACGGTTCTAGAAAATAGGCCGCGGGATAGGCGGTTTTTTCCGGGTAAAGCGCGGCCAGAGTTTTCGGGGCCACTTCGGAGAAGACCAGAATGACCAATGTCAGTAGCCCGGCGGCCAAAGCAATACCGGCTTCGCCGATCAGGCGCATGGCGATGATGGTGGCGACGGACGACGCGAAAATGTTTACGAAGTTGTTGCCGAGCAAAATGACGCCCAGCAGGCGATCTGGCGATTCGAGTAAACGCTGAACCTTGATGGCACCTTTGTGGCCTTCTTTGACTTTGTGTTTCAGGCGGTATTTGTTCAGCGCCATCATTCCGGTTTCGGAACTTGAAAAGAGCGCGGACAGGATGATGAGTAAGATTAGGATCCCGAAGAGGACCGAAATGGGAATACTGTTCAAGATGATTCTTTTGGGTAGTTAATCGAAAGGAAATTATAGCGATTCTGAAAGGGATTCGCCATGACATTTTTGCGACAGGGGTGCGTGATGTCTTTGCGGCTCAAAAGCCGGGTTTCTCCAGGCTGAAAACGGTTCAGCCTTTGGCGTGCATCATGAAGTTCAAAACGATTTCGGTGCCGATGTAACTTAGAATGAGCAGGAAATACGCCCAGATGGTGTAATAAGCCGCTTTCTGGCCACGCCAACCGAACTGGAAGTGGCCGAAAATCAACAGGCCGTAGGTCAGCCAGGCCAGAATGGCGAAGAAGGTTTTGTGCACCAGATGTTGCGCGAAAATATCTTCCATAAAGAAGACGCCGCTCAAAAGCGCGAAGCTCAAGAAAATGAATCCGATAATGACCAGCTGAATCAAGGTTTTTTCCATGATTTGCAGCGGGGGCAGGTTTTTAAAGACAATGCTCAATTGGCGTTTTGGAACCGTCTTTCCTGAATGGCGTACAAGGTGGCTTGTGCCGCCGCCAGTCCCATGATGCTGTAAGCGGTGATGGAAATCAGGATGTGGCTGCCCAGCGCCAGCGGCAATGGCTGAAGCGTGGTGCCGGTGAACGGGAGCAGGGTTGTCAATGCCGCCAACGGGAAGATGAAAATACCGAGGTTTTCGGTGGCTTTATTGATGTTGGTGATCAGCAAAATCACCACGGCAATCCATGAAATCAACGACAATCCGGTACCGAAGCGGAACATCAGCATGCCGTCGCTGAACAAGTGGCCGGAGAAGGAAATCAAGTGCACGACGGCGGCCAAAGCGGCGATCAGCAATAGCTTGTGACGGTTGAAGTTCGCCGCTTCGCTCTCGTCACTTTTAAAGCGCTGCCATAGAATATGGGTGGCATACAGATAGAGCAGACTGGAAAAAAGTGCGATGAAAACGCTGATGGCCATTCTAATCCTTCCGGTTTTGAACGATAGCCGGGTAGCGGTTTTGGCTGAAAAAATCCAATGAAAATCCCGCGCTATCTTAGATATTTGGTGACTAAAGCCGTATAATATCGAAAATCAGAATTAAATGAAACGAAATTCCGCACAATTCCTTAAAGCACAACGCCTTCGAATGCATCGGGGCGGGCGAATGGAATCCGGTTGGCGCGAACTTCGTATAGGGAATGACTATGTTTGATAATCTATCGGATCGCCTGGCCAAATCGTTTAAAGCGATTACCGGTCAGGGACGTTTAACGGAATCCAATATCAAGGACGCGTTGCGTGATGTGCGTCGTGCCTTGTTGGAAGCGGATGTCGCCTTGCCGGTGGTGAAAAGTTTCATCGACAAGGTTCAGGAAAGAGCCATCGGTCAGGAAGTGTCCACCAGCCTGAATCCGGGCCAGGCGTCATCAAAATCGTTCGTGAACAACTGACCGAAGTCATGGGGCAGGAAGCTGCGCCGCTGAACTTCAATGTCGAACCGCCGGCGGTCATTATGATGGCCGGTTTGCAAGGGGCGGGTAAAACCACCTCGGTCGGCAAGCTGGCGCGCTGGTTGAAAGAACGTGAGAAGAAAAAGGTCATGGTGGTGTCGGCCGACGTGTACCGTCCCGCGGCCATCAAGCAGCTGGAAACACTGGCGGAACAAATTGATGTAATTTTCTATCCGTCTTCCGCCGATCAGGATCCGGTCGATATTGCCAATAATGCTCGTGCGGAAGCGCGTAAACAATTTGTGGATGTATTGATTCTGGATACCGCCGGTCGCTTGCACATCGACAACGACATGATGCAAGAAATCCAGCGCTTGCATTCGGCGGTCAAGCCGGTGGAAACCCTGTTTGTGGTCGATGCGATGACCGGTCAGGATGCCGCTAACACGGCCAAAGCCTTTGACGATGCGTTGCCGTTGACCGGTGTGATTCTGACCAAAACCGACGGGGATGCCCGTGGTGGTGCGGCGCTGTCGATTCGTGAAATCACCGGCAAGCCGATTAAATTCATCGGGGCCGGTGAAAAGACCGAGGCGTTGGAGCCGTTCCACCCGGATCGTATGGCCGGGCGCATTCTTGGCATGGGCGATGTGCTCAGCTTGATCGAAGAAGCCGAAACCAAAATCGATCAGAAAAAAGCCGCCAAGTTCGCCAAAAAATCCAGAAGTCCGGCCAATTCGATTTGGAAGACTTTCTGGAACAATTGCAGCAAATCAACAAAATGGGCGGTGTCGGCGGTTTAATGGGCAAACTGCCGGGCATGGGGCAGTTGAAGGATCAAATCAACGATCAGGCGATGGAAAAGGACTTCAAGCGCTGGAAGCGATTATCTTCTCCATGACGCCGCAGGAACGTGCACATCCGGCCATCATCAAAGGCTCGCGTAAGAAACGTATTGCCTCCGGTTCCGGTACCACGGTGCAGGACATCAATAAACTGATGAAG
>LZQR01000144.1_pt1 | contig 19516 bp, 31 predicted proteins | sample 768601 | NCBI WGS metagenome assembly LZQR01 (sample SAMN05207299, study PRJNA324521) | oil field metagenome | isolation source: sample BH-FW-24 from oil reservoir | place: India: Bombay High | collected 2015-12-04
CAATGGCAGCTTTTGAATGGTCAATGCAACTTAGTTGGCGAAGATGGCATGCATTACGCCACGATTTTCAATTATGAAAACCGCATGGTGGTCATGTTCTTATCTGGCGGGCAATGGCAGCTTTTGAATGGTCAATGCAACTTAGTTGGCGAAGATGGCATGCATTACGCCACGATTTTCAATTATGAAAACCGCATGGTGGTCATGTTCCCTTTGTCACCAGCCAACAGCCTGAGGGGGAATATCACCTTCCAAACTGCTGGCGCTGAATTCTCACCCCGATGTTGTCGGCATTGCGTCGTTCTCGTTAGCCGCTGACAACGCCACTGTTGTACTCAACTTTGCATTGCCGGATGAGTCTGTGGTGAATAGCGATCTCAATGTCTTTTGGCAAAATGCACTCAGTTTACGCAGTGCCTTGTTTGATGCGATCACTGAATCCACTGACGGGGTGATCGATGCAAACAACGATTCGAACAGACGGCGCGGCAAGCACCGGCGGCTTTGCTGTCCTCACAGCAGACACTAAGCGCGGCAAGCACCGCGGCTAATACCTCTTTAAGTCAGGTTTCATCGGTCTCCGTTTCCTTAGTCGGTAATCAACCACCGCTGAACACGCAACCAGTCCCGATGCCACCATTGCGTCAGGCCGAGGAAGAGTTTAATCACGCCATCATGCGTGCTGCCCAGTATGAAGGTAGCATTGAAAATTTAGTCCGAGACAAGGTAAATGCGCAGTTTCCAACAACCTCTGACGCGGTGAAAACCAGATAGTCGCTCAGTCGGTGGAAAAGATTGCAGAAGCCAACCAAGCATTTGAGTTTAACCATTTGGGCAATGACCTGCTGCAGAGCCTGCCGTTGAGTACATGTCTCAATCGTTTTTGCGTCGGATCCTAGAAAACGTAGCGATCGCTCAAGCGAAAGATCCTTCAGTGCCAGTAGCAAAGAAAAATGAAGACGCTGGCATCGGTTTTCTGGACGGCTGGAGTGATGATGACGTTAAGTGGCAGAACAGCTCAATAGCGTACTCAAGGACCCTAAAGCCAATGCTCGGGTACTGACTACATTAGCTTATAGCCATTTGAGGGTATTTCGTGATCCTTCACGACTTAAGATGATGGGCGATGCTGTGAATCAGCCGCTGCTGAATGCTAAGGAAGCAAACCAAAGGCTGAACATTTTCCACTTACACGGTGAAGGGGCGCAGCCAGAGATCTCGACGCCGACCACCACCCAGCCCCACGGTTGGGCATGGCTTAAGTATGCCGATTGGAATACAAGTGAAGTGCTCGGCAACAAAACCGGCAATGACTTTATCGGCAGTCGTCAAAATGGCGACCCTCACAAAGGGACCGGATTCAAGTTTCAAGGAATGCAGGAGGCTATGAAGCCTGCGGCTTATCACAACGACGCTGTTGCTTTAAAAGAGCGTCCAGAACATGAGTCCGGCTATGGTGGTTTCGTTATCAATGACAAAACGTTAACCACGATTGGCGACGATAAACCAACTTCGGTCAACTGGCGCCAACAAAACATGGATAAGAAGTTACCTATGTTTGCGGGGCCATCCAGTACCACCTCTTTTATGTACGAAGTGGCACGCCTTCTCAAAATGCCTGCTTCTGAAGCGCAAGCCTTTCGAGCCTTGCTGTTGGGGTGGATGATTCAGCCGCGTGATCACAGCTTTACAGAGATCATGGGAGCACTGGATGCTTATGCAATGGAGCACAATGACCACGGCGCTGCGACAGTAGACAGTGATGGCATGATGGCGTGGCAAGCACGTGAGACGGGCAATTGGCTTGGTGCTTACGAGGGGCTGATAACCCAAGACATCGACTTACCCGGTATGGATGCCAAGACAATCACACTAAATGGACAAGAGGTTCATCTACCCGCGATTGAACCGGTGAAATGAGTGTTGAGGAGTTCGATCAATCTGTGACTCAGGGTAAAGGCTACCCATCACAATATGCTGGGAGTGAGTATCTTGATGTTCTGGCGCAGGCTGCGCAGAGTGATCAAGAAGCAGACGATACCTTTGGCCTAGCTTCAGAGAAAATTCACTACGCTCCGCAAAATATGAATGACTTGAAGTTATACAATACCGAGCAGCGAACCATGCCGGAATTGCCTGAGCGAAAACCGTCAGGGCAACCATTTATCGATGGTGTTAAAGCGGAAGCGTTAGGCAACTGGTTGGAGGGTAAGTCTCCTGCGCAATACCAACAGCTTCTCGGTAATGCTGCGTCTTTGTTGGCGGAATCTTCACAGGAAGGATCGCTAAGTAATGTTTTTCGTTACGGTGAGCGTAATGACGTGTGGGAAACCTTTCGCACGGTAGATAAGTCGAACATGCTTGATGCTCAGTTGGTGCTAAAAACAAACCCGATCATCAAGATGCGTTGGGCTTTTACAGGATGTCGCGAGTAGCAAAGCCACACCAGCTGAACGCCAACAAGCGGTATTAGAAGCCATTGGTGATGATACAAATAACCAAGCGACGCTGATTAACGCGATGCTGCTGGCGACGACTCGATTCTATACAGGGAATGGCGCAAATATTATCAACCCAGGCTACGGCGATTTTGCTCCACCAAAGAACGAGAGTGAAATGGAGATGCGTCTTCAATCGTTCCTAAAACGTAATCAATACACGAGTTCTGCTGAGCGAGCGCAAGCGAAGAAAGAGTATCGTCAGAACGTGGATATGTTACAGGCTGCGATAGACTCTCCAATGTTTGAACGATACTCCGGTAAAGTCTGGCACGCTGTCACACCAGTGTTGCCGATGCTGCGTTAGAGAAGGGAACCGGTTTTCAGTTTCCTGGCTTATGAGTACAACGCGTGCTCCAGACGTGGCACAAAGTTACATGGCGAAAGGTGCGCTTTTAGTCATCAACTACGCCAGACATCGGGATGAATATTGAACCTATCAGCAAAGCTGAAGGTGAGAGAGAAATCTTGGTTCCTGCAGGGACGTCTTTTACTGTGGAACAAAGCTATACCTTACACCTGGAGAAAGGTTACCCGCCTTCAGCCAATACGGCGATGAAAAAGCGAATTTACGATGCAGAAGTGGCTACGGGGAGCCGCAAACCTCATGTGACCATACGCATAACGACGCCAGAGATGGAGAAAGCGGGCCTAAGTGGTCAAAGCGATCCAAAGGAGAGGCAGAACTTTCTGACTTGATTGATCATATCAAGAAAATCCCTCGAACATGGAAGAGCAAACCAAGGTTGTGGTACTGAGCCGAGAGTCCAGTGCAACCAGCGTCAGTGTGGCGAATGCGGATAAAGTGGCAACAGAAGCCTTTAAGCCAATGTACTCTGGTGGCTTTGTTTAGCCAAGAAGCTCAATAACTTAAGTAAGTCTATTCAACTCGAGGTCTCTCAACAGTTTTAGCTTGCTTGAGACTGAAACAGTAAAGCTCAGCACACTATGCTGAGCTTTTTCTATTCTCATCATGTGTCTTATCATAAACGACTTAAAATGAAAAAAAGCCGACCATATCTAGCATATTCACCCATCTGTATTCAGCATAATAACCCCATCAGCCAACACTCTGCGCTTATCTAAACCGCAGAGATGTAAATACTAATAAATACAAAAATAGGAATGTAAATCAGATGGTCAACGGATTTATATCGACCCTTCTAAACGACTTTGCAAAGCGTTGCCAAATAGAAACGCTGGAATTTGATGAAGAAGGTTGTTGCCGCTTAATTATTGATAACGAAGTGGCGATTACACTTCGCTCAAATGAAGAGAAGCTAACGCTTATTGGCTTAATCTCCGGTGAGAAACCGCATCCGGATGTTTATTTTAAACACATGAAAGCAGCATTAACAAAAGATGAGCTACGTCTGTTGGGATGACGATGCTGGCTACATCGGTTTTATTCACATTCATCAAACGATGTTAACCGAGACATATTTTGAAACGTCGATTGCTCAATTTGTTGATTGGTTAAAGCTGTCAGCAAGCCCGCAGGAGCAAGCGGCGCAAGAACAGAAACAAACACAGACAATAGATGCGGCTCAATTTGCCACATTAAGGGTATAAATAATGATTAGTTTTGGAAACGTAAGCGCACTTCAAGCGGCACTTCCGCAAGCGCGAAATGAGATTCTAAGTGAAGGCAAACTCAATGTTGGTGGCAAGGAATATAAGATCGATGCAGATACTCAGCAGTTTGTTCGTTCAAACCCAAGCAATAGTGCAGTCGCTCGATTCTTTGAAGCAACGGGTAAGCTATTTAGAGAAGGCAACACAGACTCAGTAGCGAAAGCGATTACGAAATCGGTATTCGATAACGAGCATGGACAAGCTCAGCGCTTGCAAACCAGTTCTTCTGTTGAGCACGGTCAAATGCTGTTTAAAGATGCCAGCCTTAAAACGCCGGCCGATGTGTTAAATGCCTTTAGCCGACTTGATGCTCAGGCGATTAAGTCAGACAGTGGTGAACTTAACCAATTGGCTGAGCGCGCGATGTCAGAAGCGCTATTGGATACGAAATCAGGACAGGACTTGAAGTCACAAATTGGTGAGGGTGCAACAAAAGCATTAGCTGGCAAAGTGGTTAAAGCTTTTGGTGGCGGTGCGATGGGCGTGAAGAATAACCCAAATACCGCGATGGGCTTGGAAGTTGTATTGAAACCGAGGTTAAGAACTTAAAAGCGGCACAAGCACATATTGAAGGTTTGGCAAACAAAGACTTGAGTTCGGGTGTCTATGCGGATTCGCTAGCGGAAGATAAGTTCAATAAAACGGGTACGACGAACAACCTTGAACGCGCGGCGGCTTGGATCATTAACGCATCGACTTCGAAAGGAAACGATGCTGATAATATTACCGCGCTTCTTAAAGAGTACGCGGCCAATGATAAAGACTTGCTGAACATGGATAACTTAAAAGAGCTTCATGCGCGAGCGGTGCCGAATATTGAAAGAGATTACCGAGGCCCAGCGACGGCTGGTGGCGCACTTCCATCAAGCATTGGTGGTGAAGGCATGCTAAAACAGCACATAGAGGGCTTTTTGAAAGAAAACCCAGTGGCAGATAAAGATCTTGGTAAGCAGTTGTTTGCTGGCGTGATTGGCTACCATGGCTTCACGGATGGTAACGGTCGTATGGGACGTATGCTGTATGCGATTGCTGAGCTGAGAAACGATTCATTTACGCCTCTCGCTTTAAGCGCAGAGCTTAGCCTTCACGGGATTAAGTAAATATCCACTCCATATTTAGAGCGACGAAAGTCGCTCTTTTTCGTTGTGAGTTATATATAAACATTGAAGTGTGAAACCGAAGTAATAAGTTTTTATTACTGGTTTTGATGTTTTCTCCTTGAATTAATAAATTAAAATTATTGACGGATTCTTATCTTTAAATATCTTGTTTAAAACGGATTTTTATATTCATTTCGCTAAATTTTATTTAAGTATTTATTTCTATTATTTTGTGCAGTAGTTCACGAGAGGGAATGGAAAACAACAAAATAAAAGCCAATTTCGACATCGCAAAATATCTACTTACGGTTTACTAGAGAGAGTAAATAGAGGGAATTGCGATGAATACACTACAAGTTCTATTAAATGAGTTTTGTGAGATAAATGAGATACCGCCACTTAACTTTTCTGAAGAAGGTCGCTGTCAATTATTAGTTGATGACCGCTATGTTATTTATTTTAGCGCAACAGATAACAACGAACTTATTCTGTCCGTGGCTTTTGGTGGACTCGAAAAAGTGGTGAGCTGAGGGTGAAAGGCCTTGAGCTCATAGCTCATGGCAATTACTTCGCCATTGCAGAAGGGGCCTAACCTTGTCACTGGCTCCAATGGCAGACAGCTTGTTCTTGCGGGCAGGAAGCCAATAGAGCATTTAGATGCCGCGAGTTTGTCAACTTGGTTCCATGTGCTCAATGAGCAAGCTCAGCTCTGGCAGGCTCGATTTGCAATGCTAGACCAAGACATCAACCACTACTCAGCACACAACCCCCTCACGTATCGACGCTTCGAGTCTAAGGAGTTCAGCCATGGTAAATTCAACCAATAAAATCAGCCAAAGCCCGGTCCCTAGTTTAGACCAATTTCGCTCTGTGGCGGCGCAAAAAGATGACCGAGTGATCAGTAAGCGTGGCAAGGTAAAAGAGCCGTCGACCTTCCATAAAGGGCAAAAGTTTGCGGCAGTGAGTGAACATTTGCTGCGTTCAAAATACCCAAAGTACTTTCAAGAAAATATTAAGACTCATCTTGATTTAAAACAGGCACTGCTGAAAGAAGAAAAGCCTCAGACAGCATTGTTAGCTTTCTCCCTTGTCAGCCCTTCAGGGTACCGAGGTGAACCGCTAACGGAACGAAAGATCCTTGAAGTAGTGAACTTGTTAGAAGAGGTTAAGATTGACGGTAGCGCTTATGAAAACCTCAAAGGTACGTTTGATTCAATCAGTCACGATCCGCGCTTACAGGTGAGCCTCGAAAAACAACATCCAGGGAAAATGGATGGTTTTGGTGCAGAACTGCTTGAGATGGCAAAAGAGAAGCTCAAAGGCACTGGTGTGAATGCGGTGATTAACCTTGCCTTGCCGGGCGTGGATTGCTGGTGGCGACAGGTCGCGAGTTGCACAAAGCAGCGGTAAATGGCGATGCGGAGGCTTACCATCATCAATTGGATCTAATTGCGCAACTGCCCGGTCGTGATCAGAGACTTGCTTTGCCGATGCAACAAACCTTAGCTCATGGGCACGCCACCTTGTCGACTGAAGGCGCTGTTACAGCGACATTAGGATGGCGACAGGCAGTCTTGGTGCTTTTGGAGTTAACTCTATGGGAACGGCGGGTGTGCTCCCTCTTGCAAAAGAAGCAATAGGCAGTGCTGCGGCATCTGGCTTAATCAGTGGATCTGGTTTTGTGGCAGGTCAAGCGGGCTCATATGGTTTGAATAACGAAGCTCAAGAGGTGCTGCGCCAAGATCCTATGTCTGGTGTACTGCCGCGCATTGAAGTGTCTAACAGCAAAGGAGACTTTACCTTTAGTATGCAAGATGCCGCGTCAGTTCGTGCTTTGATGGCGTATTTAGGCCCAAAAGAGGACAAGTCGATGACGTCTCCTCAGGCGCCGAAAGAAGCACAGGAAATGGAAACAGCGCGTTTGACTCTTAAGAAGATGCTGGGCTCAGATGCCAGTGAACACTTGGTGCCTGATGTGGACTCCATGCTTAAATTAAGTGCTGAAGATGCGCCGAGCAAAATGGAATCAGAGGCGAATGGGGCATTTAAAAACTGCTGAGTGAAGATTGGAAGCTGGTTAATGCCAGCTGTCAGAGCGATTGACCAAGGCAAGGCACAGGACATCAATAAGACCTTGACCTACAAACTACCTCTTGATGCAGCGAACGGACGCGTGTACTTAGATAAAGCCCGAACCTGAGTGAAGGGCAACTGTCAGCGTTAGAGAAGCTAGGCTCACCAAGCCAGTTAAGATTGATGTACTTAGCAGAAGGTTGGATTTAATCCGTTGAGTTTAAAAGAAAGCTCGCGGTGAAATCCTAATTAAGAAGAAAAGCAAAAGGGAGCATTTTCTCTAATGCTCCCATTAAAGCTAAGTTGGTATGCGTAAACCAATTCTTAGAGGTTTATTAAAGTACCAACCTTTAGTTTTTCATATTCTCAAGCATATAGTTGAGTACGTCATCGTTGTCGTTAATGAGGTTCTCGATTACATCAAGGTGGTCTCTTTTTCGAGCGAGGTAAATGCAACACTCTTGCTTAGCATCAAGCACGTTGGCGTGGTATTCCTTTGTTTGTCGGAAGAACTCAGGCGTGTCCAGCTCTGGAACAATCAAGTGCAACGGCGCCAGTTTCTCTTCTGAAGGAAAATCATTAAGCAGTGGACTCACCTTCTCCGATGATTCATTGGTCATCTGAATGTTATCGTTCACGAAGCTGTTCACAAGTGGTCGAATATCAAAAAGGCCAGCGATTGAAAAAACATCTTTGAGTTTCTGTTTGCCTTCTGCTTCTACTCCAAATTGTTCCCAATCTGTTTTATGGAGCATGGATACAAGTTGGCCGCCAGCCGAGTGACCTACGAGGTAGACTGCGGGAGAATTATTTTCGACTGCGAGTGATAAGATTTCTTTAACGGCAAGCTGCATCTGTTTAAGGATGGACTCCATTGGCGCACCGTTTGTCCAGTCTTGAGCCATTCGGTAACTTGGCATGTAAACCGTAAAGCCATTTTGATTGAAAGGCTTCGCGATAAACCCAAATTGTTCTTTTGAAAACCATTGCCACCACCCGCCATGAATGTAGATAACCATAGGCGCATCTTTGGCAATCCCCTTTGGCTTATAGATATCTATTTTCCAGAAAACTCGCCTTCTCCATATGCCATTTCGGTAAGTCCTGTTTCCAGGTTTGTTCGATAACGCTCACTTTGTTGGCTGGTAAATTCTATGTGTTTCGGTAACAAATCATCCGTGGGTAATCTATTGGTCCATAACGTCGGATTGTATTGTTCATCTGCTATCTCTCGTGAGAAGTATTGTGCAATTGAGCTTATTCTTGTTTTGTTCACTATTTCGTCCTCTTTGGTTGCTTTAGGACATTATTAATGATTTTATTGGAGTGAAAAAGATGGGTAATTTGGTACGGACTGTTTAATTTATATAAACTATGAACAAGTATATGCGTCATATGATCATCTTCACGAGAGTTGTGGAGACGGGATCTATTACTGCGGCTGCACGCGAATTAGGGGTGGGTAAATCCGTTGTTAGTCAACATTTGAGAGCTTTGGAGGAGGCGTTAGGTGTTTTGTTACTCAAACGTTCTACTCGCCAACAATTACTTACGCCTATGGGAATAGAGTTTTTTGAGCGGTGTAAAAAGATTAGCGAGCTTGTTGATGAGGCATGGGATATGGCAAGGATCAGCCAAGTTGAGCCAAAAGGAATGGTTAAGATTAGTTCACCTCACGCGTTGATCGAGCCAGTGATATCACCGGCAGTGGGGCATTTAGTCAGTATCTACTCTGAATTGGTTCCTACGATTCTACCAATGACGGCAGCGTGGACTTATTTGAAACGGCCGCTGATCTTGCGATTCATGTCGGTGAGCTACCATCAAGTGAGTACAGACAAAGAAGGATAGGTAGTTTGAAGAAAGTGCTTTGTGCAAGTCCTTCATATATTCTGAATCATGATCTCAGCATCGCGAAACTTATCAAGGATCCGTCTCAGTTGCTCGCCTGCGATTATGTAGCGAATATCTGGGAGGGGAAATCTATTCGATATACTTTAGAACACTCGTCCAGTGGTGAGCGAATAGAAGTGTCGCTGGAAGCGAATCGCTTTAATGATTCGGTCCATTCGGTTATTTCTATGGTCAAAGCGGGAGCTGGTATGGCATTAATTCCTGAATTTATGTTCGAAAGTCTCAGACGCAAAGGAGAATTAGAGAACATTTTCCCTGGGTATGCGCTTCCCAAGATTCCTATTTATGCCGTGCATAAATTACGCCAAAACGCCTCCGCTTAATGTAAAAATGTGTACCGATTTCATTGAACGACAGCTTCGAAATCTTAACTCTTCAGGAGGTGCCTAATCGTTCCCTGAATCACTTAGGTCTTTCGGTTCCATTCTACTTTGTTAGCACACGGTTCTTTTTGTACTGTGTGCTCTATGAGTATGACGCACATGATTGTGAGCGAGTTATACTCGCTATTCCTCAGACTGCTCAAGAGACGCAACCCAACGCAGGATCTCAGCGGTGGCTTCAATAAGATCGCCTGGAATGTACTGGTTTAACTGACCATCGGCATAAAGAGCACGTGCGAGTGGTACTTTTTGCATCACAGGGATGCCTTCTTCGTGGGCTATCGCGATCATACGTTTTGCCATCGCATCGGTTTCTTTGAGGGTTATCACAGGCAGCGGTGTTTCGCCCTTTTTGTAGTACAAACCAATCGCGATGTGGGTTGGGTTCGTGACCAACACATTCGAACGTTTAACGTTATCTCTTTGGTTCGAAGCTTGCAGCTCTTGGTGCAATTGACGACGCTTACTCTTGATTTCCGGGCTGCCTTCCATCTCTTTATATTCGCGTTTGACCTCGTCTTTAGTCATCTTCAACTGCCTGGTGTGGTCGAATTTTTGATATGCGTAATCGGCAGCTGCAATCACAATAAAGCCGACGGAAGAGATGATCATGAGTTGTTTCACCAATACGCCTGTGATGGTCGGTACACACTCTAATCCGCATGTCGGGATTTGCAGTAGCGTGTTTAAGTTGCCCCGCAGAGTGACCCAAATAATGCAGGAAAGCAGCGACACTTTAAGAATCGACTTAATAAACTCAATGATGCTCTTTAGCGAGAAAATACGCTTCGCCCCTTCGACAGGGTTGATCTTTTTGATATCTGGTTTGACGGATTCACCACTAAACAGCAAGCCGAATTGCCCCATGTTCGACATAATGGCGATCAATGCCGCCACGATCAGGATCGGTGCCAGCAAGTAAACCATTTCTTTGGCGATGGCGATGGCTACGTCAAGCAACGCATCCTGAAACCCTTGATAAGCCAACTCACTCGGCAATAAAAGTAGGGCAGAGATGTGCGACATATAGTAGTCAGCAAAAGCAAATAGGACGGCAATTAGGGCTAGGATTAAGGCCGATGAGACGACTTCCTGACTTTTAGCGACTTGCCCTTTTTGCCGGGCATCCCGAAGTTTTTTCGGGGTGGGGAGTTCTGTTTTTTCTCCGCTCATTGCTCTTCCTGTCTGTTATTACCAAATGGTATTGAGCTGTTCTCTGAACAGTACGATGTCAGAGAAAAGGGCTTGAAAGTGGTCCATCATCAATGCCAAATAAACAATCAATAGCACGCTGGCAATGGCACTTTTGATCGGCATGGCTAAAGAGAAAACGTTCAGCTGTGGGGCGAATCGGCTAATCAGCGCGAGTCCAAACTCGGCAAGGAACATGGCTAAAACCAAAGGCGCAGACATCAAAACGCCAAGCCACATAAGTTGCTCGAACTGAGCGTAGAAAAAGCGCACCCATTCCTCAGTGACGGTTGGGAAAAACTAATCACAGGCCACGACGAATAGCTGTTAAACAGCGCATAAATAAAAGCGACAAAGCCACCACCGGAGAAGAACAAGGTGATCAGGGTTTGAGTCAATAGCACAGCCGTTGGCGTTGACTGAGAGCCGAGAGTGGGGTTAAACATACTTGCCATCGCAGCACCACGTTGGTTATCCACTAGAAACCCTGCCGCCTCAATAGCCCAAAAAGGGATTGCTGCAACAAAGCCAATCAGCATACCCAATAGTACCTCTTTGCCTAAGATGACCATCAACCAAATCCCGTCCGTTTCTGCGGGCAGGTCTTGTTGGTTAATCATTGGGAAGATAAACAGCGCAAGCGAACACAAAACACCATTTCTTACCAAGTGCCACCGAGCGTTTGTTTGTTTAAGATCGGCAAAAATATAAAGCAAGCCATTAACCTAGGGAGCGTCAAGCTGTATAGGAACAGGGCTTGGTGCAAATCATCGTAACTCATCGTATTTGCGGGATTTTATCCAAGGTCAAGGTAGCAAATGAATGCAGTTCGGCGCCCAGCCATTGTGTGGTAACAAATAGGGTTATGATGACGGCGATCAGTTTGACGACAAAGCCTAACGTCTGTTCTTGTACTTGTGTTAGCGCTTGGACGAGAGAGACCAAGGTACCGACCAGTGCCGCAACCAAAATCGGCGGCAGCGACAAGAACAGAACAAGCGTTAGAGCCTGAGTGGTAAAGTGGATGATTTCAGCCGGATTCATGCTTCTCTCCTCATTATCCGTAACTGAGCACTAGGCCATGGGTCAACTTGGTCCAACCGTCTAGCAACACAAAGAGCAGCAGTTTGAATGGCAGTGAGATGGTCATTGGCGAGACCATCATCATGCCCATGGCCAGCAAGATGTTGGATACGATCAGATCGATAGCGATGAATGGCAGGTACAACAGGAAGCCAATCTCAAACGCTCTCGTTAGCTCACTCACGGTAAAGGCGGGGAGCAACAACAATAAGCTGTCTGACTCCAAACGGTCGACGTACTTTTGTGGCCACAAGGTTCTTGCTGCATCGGTAAAAAAGACCGATTCAGTTTCACGGATGTGCTTTTTCAAGAACTCACGGTACGGCTGTAATCCACTCTCGATTAAACCTTCGATGCTCTCCGAATCTTCAAGTGAGATTTCGTGCTGGGTCACGTAGTCATAGGTTTCAAACCCCACTGGCGCCATGATGAAGATCGACAGAATGATCGCCAATCCGTACAAGGCCATATTGGGTGGAATCTGTTGTACACCTAATGCGTTTCTTAGCAGAGAGAAAACCACGGCCAGTTTAACGAAGGAGGTCGCCATCATTGCAATGAAAGGAATCAAAGCAAGAAGGGCGAGTGTAACGATGAGGTTCAGTTCATCAGGTAACTGGATCATGCTGCTCCTGACTGCCGCCAAACAGTTCGAGAACGCGGACACCCAAGCGTTCATTAATGTTCACTAGTTCGCATTCACCAATGATTTTGCCGTTTGCTCGCATGGTGACTGGGTTAGAAATTGGCTGGTTAAGCTCAAAGGTGAAACCCGGTTGCAGCGCGTTAAGCTGTTCTAAAGTAATGGTTTGCTGACCAACATCGAAAGTCAGTTCAATTGGCAATTGCTGGTGGTCGGTCAGTGCTTCAGAGCTGTTGATATCGTTCATATTGGTTTCTTTTTCTTGGATATGGAGTGTCGTATTGTCGAGTTGGCATCGCCAAAGGTTGTGATTGGAGACCTGAAGCAGCACTTGGTGTTGCGCGATGTAGCAATCGTCGAAAAACACCACATCGCCCAGTTCAAGTTGTTCAAATTGACTGAGCGCCAAACGTGTTTTGCCAAAGCTCAACCAGAAGGGCAGTGCGATGTTTGGCTCAGGTAAGAGGGCGCTTGTGGCAGAGTGTCAATCAACACATCCCGACCTTCATGGACCCACAGGCTAAGAGAGACATCATCACGATTGATGGTGAAGCATCAACACGTTTTCTTCTGGTGCTGGCTGCTCATGAACTTGCAGCTTGCTCAATACCGGAAGTTGTCCAAATAAGCGCTTAATCATGTCGGTGTAGGGCTCAATTTGGCTACTGAGCAACGCCAATTGCAAAGAGTTTGGCAGTGATTCAAATGCCGTCGAGTCAAGAATGCCATGCAACCATTGTTGTAATTGCGCACCGCTGAAATCGATTTGAATGGTTTGTCCGCCGATGAGTAGCGTTAAACGATAACCAGAAAACTCCGGCTTTTGGCCAAGCGTGACCGATAAGCTATTGCTCTGACTATCTTGAAAGTGACACTGCTTTGCGCACAGTTGATTACTTAGCGCGATGCTTGAAGGCTCGACCTTTGGGAAATCTAATATCATCATTCGTCCTCAGGCTTCCATTCATCGTAAATGCTGCGTTGTTGTCGCGAGCGTTGTTGGTCTTGTTGTTGGTTCATCTGTTCGCTGACTGCAATTCGAATCGGTTGGTCGATACCTAAACGTTGCAGACGCTCGGTCAACTCTTGCTTAGCCGTTTGGTTGATTAGCGAAAGAGCGTGCTCTTGCTTAATCAGCACGCTATAGCCAGAACTGTCTTGCTTGATGGAGATCTCGCCACCTTTTAATTGGCCTTCATTCAGAAGCAGGCGAACTTCTTTCTCGTTTGCTGAAGGAAGAGACACGTAGATCTTGTCGACCAACTTATTAATCAATTCGTTTGCGTCTTGAGCTCTGTTCTGGGGCGCGTGTGTCTCTACGTTTTCAGTATGATGTCGCCTTGCGCTGTTGATTGGCTTAGGTTAGCCATCGGGTGAAGCTTAGCGTCCGACTCTGAACTCGGATGACGCGGTTCGATGTGCTTCACTGCTTTAACCTTCTCTTCAAGCGCGGACAATGCGGCTTTCGAGTCGACAATTTTCGAGTCCACAATAGCAGCAGCGTCTTTTGCCGCAGGTCGAGTTTATGAGCTGCGGCATCTAACTTATGCAGTTGGCCTTGCAGCACACTCTGCACGGTTGATGGCTCAGTTTTGTTCCGGAGATTAGTTTTGTTACGCAGATTGGCTTGGTCAGTCTGAATCGGTAATACCTGATCCTTTAGAGCGTTAGGCAAGCTGGTCATCGGTATTTTAGGATCACGAGACGACCCATTATCTAATGGTACCGAGCTGACTTGCTTATTGTTCGAGTCTTTTTCTGCCGCAGAGTTAGAGCCCAACGGCTGTGATTTATCCGTTTCTTTACTTCCTACCGACTGCTCGATTAGAGAGTGTGGCTTTACAGGTTTAGCGGTATCTGAATGTGGCTCTTTCGCAGGGCGTTCTGAAGTCTCGCTATGGCTCTCTTCGTTTTTATCTTTGTTGTCCATTACCCGCAGGGTCTCTCTTTCTGAGAGATCGTGACTTGGCTTTTCTGGGTGCTCTTGGCCACCTTCGAGCTGCTCTTTCCCGCCTCAGGAATAGCACTGCTGACCTTGCCTTTGTGCTTCATGCCATCGAGCTTGTCTGCATTCAATACAGCAGCGAATAAGCGAGAGGTCTCTGAATCATGTTCGCTTTCTGCTTGCGTTGGCTTAAGCGCATTATTAAAGCGAGATTCAAGCTCTTCTGAGACTTGGTTGACTGGCCTCTGTTGAACCTGTTGCGGACGTTCAGTTGTGTTTGGATGATCGTTTTTGACTCGCATCTTTACCTTCTATGAAACAACAACGCTGCGGAACTCTTCTTGTTCGAGCTCTTCTTGATACTGCACTTGGCGTGCTTGCTCAGCGATTTCTTGTTCGTTTAATTGAATGAATTTTTCTTTGGTTTTATGGGCGGCCAGAGCTTCTTGCTTTCTTTCCTTGAGTCGCTGGTTCTCTTGTTCTAATGCCTTTTTTTCTTCTGCGGCTCGTTGTTTTAAATCGGCCTCTCTTTCCCTTAACAGCGCGATTTCTTGCCGCAATATTTCAAGTTCTTTTAGAACGACGGTTTTCTGTTTGGCTTTCGCAAAGCGCCGTTCTTCTTCCTCTTCGCGCCATTGACGATAATCAACGACAGACTGTTCCGCCTTTCGGAGTGAGGCTCGTGCGTTATTGACTCGATACTCTTGTTGCTGAACCGCGCGATCGGCACGGTCGGCACGAATTTTTTTTATCTCTAGCAATTGCTCGATCATAAGCCTGCAAGCCCACGCAGCTGTGTGACGGTCTCTTCGAGTTCACTTGGCTCGTGCGTGCCTTGGCGCAAGAACGCTCGGATATCATCTCCCTGTGCGATGGCCATATCCGCGCGACTGTCGGCACCGTGTTGGTACTCACCAATTTTATCAGCAGTTCGACTTCTTCATATTTGGCCAGCATTTCACGCATGTGAGCCGCGGACGCTTGATGAGTTTTATCGACGATTTGATTCATCACACGGCTGGCTGAACGAAGCACATCAATGGCTGGATAGTGGTTCATCGCCGCCAGTTTGCGAGAAAGAATGATGTGACCATCGAGTATCGAACGGGTCTCATCGGCCACTGGCTCAGTCATATCGTCACCTTCTACAAGCACGGTATACAGCGCGGTGATGGAGCCTTTGTCTGATTGACCTGCACGTTCCATCAGTTTTGGTAGTGCGGCAAAAACAGAAGGCGGATAGCCTCGTCGTGTTGGTGGCTCGCCAGCTGCCAAGCCGATTTCACGCTGAGCTCGGGCAAAACGCGTCACCGAATCCATCAGCAGCAGAACACGCTTACCTTGGTCGCGGAAGTACTCCGCGATGGAAGTCGCGACGAACGCCGCTTTGGCACGTTCCATTGCTGGCCTGTCTGAGGTTGCGACAACAAGTACTGACCTTGCCATGCCTTCTTCGCCAAGGTCGTGTTCGATAAACTCTCTTACTTCACGGCCCCTTTCACCGATGAGGGCAAGCACGGTTACATCGACATCGGCAGAGCGAATAAGCTTGGCGAGCAGGGTACTTTTACCTCCGCCAGCCGCAGCAAAAATGCCCATGCGTTGTCCTTCACCACAGGTGAGCAATCCGTCGATGGAACGCACGCCCATCGAAATCGGCTTTTCAATCAGTTTTCTCTGCATTGGTGGCGGCGCATCACGATAAACCGGATACCAAGCGCTCGGTTCAGTGCTTTGAGAACCATCGAATGGGCGGCCCAGGCCATCGAGAATTTTCCCTAACAGATGATCGCCAACGCCGACTTCGTGCATTTTTCCAAGCGGGCTCACTTCGGTATTGGAGGAAATACCAAACATGTTGCCAAGTGGGGTGAGCAACGCATGGTGTTGCTGAAAACCCACTACTTCCGCAAGCAGCGACAAGGTTTGATCGGGATTTCGTAGCTCACAAAGCTCGCCGACACGAACACCAGGCACAACGGCTTTGATGATGGTGCCAGTCACTTGAGTCACGCGACCGCGGATTTGGATCAAACGCGTTTGCTTGATGGCCGATTGTTGAGTTTCGGTGATGTATGAGAAGTCGTTCAATTTAAGAAAACATGCGCAATAACTGATGCTGGGAGAATAGAAAGGATGGCGCCGTATTTATAGTGACTATTGGTCGGGAGTTTTTAGAAAACTTAAAACGCCCTAAAAAACACGTCTGATTTTGACAGCCGATTAAAAATGCAATTCCTATAATTCGCTCATATTGTAGGAAGGAGTGCAAATCAATGAGCACTATCAATAGCCAAATTTTAACGGGCAACAAATTTGACGCGCCAATTCGAAGTAACCTTGAGTCTTCCCGCACGGGAGCCTCAGTCAATGGTAATTATCGAGGTGAAACTGTCCGCGTACACAATGCAACTCAGTCGTTGTTTGATGCAATGGAAGAGCTGACGGCGTTAGGTTCAGAAAAAGCAGAAAAAGATCTCACGAAACGCAAAGTGAAAGACGGCAGCATCCGCGTGAATGAAGCGCATGAGCTGGTCTCTGATTACCTAAGAAAAGTGCCTGATCTTGAGAAGAACCAAAAGATCAAAGACCTTGCTACCAAAATGGCAAGCGGCAACTTATCAACGATTGCTCAGTTACAGGCGTACCTCAACGGATTCTCTGAAGAGAAGAGCCATCAGTACCTCGCGCTGCAAGCAGTGAAAAAGTTCCTTGGAGCCAATCCAGAAAGTAAGAACTTATTGGCGCTGATAGACCAAGCCATTCTGACCTTTGAGCAGAATCCGGACTCTTGGGCTCAGATTGATACTGAAATTCGTGTTTCAAGCTTCGCGGATGAATACAGCCAAGAGCAAGGCTTTAGCAGTTTGCACCAATTGCGTGGTTTCTATCGCGACACGGTACATAGCTACCAAGGTTTAGGCTCAGCATACAAGGATGTGGTTGAGCGTTTTGGTGCAAAAGAGGTCTCCACGGCGGTCGACTTTATGTTGCAGGGCATGAGCGCAGATCTGAGCGTTCAAGGTAGCAATATTGACTCCGTTAAGCTTCAGCTTCTGATGTCCGATATGCAAAAACTTAAGACGTTGAATACGCTTCAAGACCAAGTTAGCAACCTCTACCAGATGTTCAAACCTCAGCAGGCAAACTATGGCTTATCAAGTTACTGATTTGATGTCAGACGTGATCGCTTTGGTTGAGCAGCGTTGGGTGGGAAGTGCCGAGATATGGAACCTAGTGAACGCCATGGAGTTGTCGTCCACGGAAGCGAAAAATCAGCTTTTTTAGGGAACTGCACAAACTGATTCGCCATATTCCAATTGATGTATTTAACGATGAAGAGCAGCGACAAAACCTAATACAAGCTGTGCAAAAGCGCTTGATGAAGCGATTGATTTAGAAGAAGAGGAAATGTGGGACGATGAACTGGATTGATGCGTCAGTGGATGATTTTGCCGAGGAATGGGGCTTGAAGCGGTGGACTTCTCGTCCGCAGGACGTGTTCAACTGAGCTTTGAACAAAGCGGCACTCTGCATATCGAGAAGCATCAGGACTGCCTGTTTCTTATGCTGGCGAAACCGCTGCCTTGGCACCAGTCGAATGAGCCGATTAAAAAGGCGTTGAGTTTTTGCCATGCAGGTCAAGGTTGGCCATTCCTTATTAAGACCGGGTTACTGGATGAACAGACACTGGTCTTCTCTGCACAAATTGAAGGGGATGAAGTGACCTTGCCAACCATCGAGCAAGCGTTCGCTCTACTGGTTCGTTTACATAAAGATGTGGCGGATTCATGAGTCGTATTAGTACGTTAAACGTTGGTATTGAGGGCTTTACTCACGTTTCGCTTGAGCAAGTTGAAAACGACTTCCCACAGCGTTTTCAACTGTTGCCTGATGGTCAAGCCATCGCGACGCACCTAGAGAAGCTGTACGAGCTTCGTCCCTCTGAGCAGTACTTGATGTCACTGGCCAAGCCAAAGTTGACGCATTCGGAGCTACTTCGCCCAGACAAATACCGTCAACAGTTTGATACCACTCAGCAGCGGCTTCAGGAATTGGCGCAGAAAAATGGTTCGCATGCGCTCAATCAGGCACTGGAAACACTGCAAAGTACCCAATTAGACCAACGTTATCTCACCATGCGTTGAATCTACTGATTCAGGTTTAAGCCCCATGTTGCAAACGAAAGACGTGGAGCTGTTGCTTATCCACGCTGCACTCCAAGTTCAATATCAAAAGCCGGAACAAGCGATTACCTTGCTTGATGCACTGCTGGAAATCGAACCTCAGCATCAAGAAGCTCGTCAAACATTAGCAGTGGCATGCCTGAATTCAGGTCGATACACACGTTCAATCGAGCTGTGTGAAAGCTTATTGAAAACCGAACATTCAAATAAAGCCGGTTTGTGGTTTTGCCTAAGCCAAGCTCGCTGGAAACAACAGGATGTTGAAGGTGCCCGCCACGCACATCGACGTTATCTACAATCCCTAAATAGTGAATCAAATGAATAAGTTGATCGACATTCTAAACAAAGCCGGACAGCGTAAAGACATCATGCTTGCCGTGATGCTACTTGCGATCGTCTTTATGATGATCTTGCCTCTACCGACGGCACTAGTGGACGTTTTGATCGGTACCAACATGAGTATTGCGGTCGTATTATTGATGTTGGCTATCTACATCACCACACCGCTAGAATTCTCTGCATTCCCAGCCGTGCTTTTGATCACTACTTTGTTTCGCTTGTCGCTTTCTATTACGACAACGCGACTAATCCTGCTGCAAGGCGATGCAGGTCAGATCGTATACACCTTTGGTAACTTCGTGGTCGGCGGTAACTTGGTGGTCGGTATTGTTGTTTTCCTGATCATCACCATTGTTCAATTTATGGTGATCACCAAAGGCTCTGAAAGGGTTGCGGAAGTCAGCGCTCGATTCTCTCTTGATGCGATGCCGGGTAAGCAGATGAGTATCGACGCGATATGCGCGCTGGGGTTATTGATGTTCATGAGGCGCGTCACCGCCGTTCATTGATCGAAAAAGAAAGCCA
>LZQR01000145.1_pt1 | contig 19510 bp, 24 predicted proteins | sample 768601 | NCBI WGS metagenome assembly LZQR01 (sample SAMN05207299, study PRJNA324521) | oil field metagenome | isolation source: sample BH-FW-24 from oil reservoir | place: India: Bombay High | collected 2015-12-04
GGGCGCGCTTCGGCGCGCATCCTGATGACGCGCGTCCTGCGCGGCGCCCGGGTCAGCCCCGGTGATGTGGTCAAGCTGATCGATGAAACCGCCGAGCAATTGCGCTCCTCCGAGGACCGGCTGAAGGAAAGCGAGCGCTCGATCCGGTTCTACACCGACAATCTGCCGGTGCTGCTGAGCTATGCGACCGGGATTACCGGCTGCGCTTCGCCAATCGCGGTTATCTGGATTTCTTCGATCTTGATCTCTCCGCCATAGGTCAGCCGCTTGAGTCCTTCATGTCTGCGGAGGAGTACGCCCTGCGGCGTCCGCACATGGAGGCGGCTCTGAACGGCGAGCGGCAGGTCTTTGACATCTCGCGCAGAAAGGGCGGCGGCCGGGCGCGCTCCTGGCAGGTGGTCTATCAGCCGCGCCTGGAGGATGGCGAGGTGGTGGGCTATTTCGGCGTCTACCAGGACAACACCGCCCGCCGCGAAGCCGAACAAGCGCTCAAGCGGGCCTATGACCTTCTGGAGACCCGGGTCGAGGAGCGGACCGCGGCGCTGAAGGCGGTAAGCGAGGCCCGGCTTCAATTGGCGCAGGATCTGGAAGTCGCCCGCCGGGAAGCCGAAGCCGCAACCCAGTCCAAGACGCGGTTTCTCGCCGCGGCCTCACACGACCTCCTTCAGCCGCTCTCCGCCGCCCGGTTATATGCCGGCGCGCTGGAGGGCGCTCTGGGGGAGGGCGGCTCGAGCGAGAACCGCAATCTCGCCCATCAGATCGAGCGCGCGATTGATCACGCTGACCGCTTGTTGCGGGCGCTTCTGGATATTTCGAGGCTGGATGCCGGCGGAGTCTCGCCACGACCCAGCGTCTTCGCCATCGATGAACTGATCGAGGAGACCGCCGCCCAGTTCCAGGGGCGCGCCAAGGCCAAGGGGCTCACGCTTCGGGTGGTGAAAAGCCGCCTTGCGGTCTTCTCCGACCGCGGCCTGATGACGAGCGTGGTGCAGAACCTGATCGCCAATGCGGTGCGCTACACCCAGCAAGGCAAGGTGCTGGTCGGGGTCCGGCGTTCGGGCGATCAGGTCCGGTTGCAGGTGATCGATACCGGACCCGGCATTGAGCCGGACCGGCAGGCGGCGATCTTCCGCGAGTTTCATCGCGGCGCGGTTGGGCAGGGCGAGGATCAGGGCCTGGGGCTGGGTCTTGCGGTCGTGGACCGGATCTGTGCGTCTCTGGGGCACAAGATCACGCTCAGGAGCGCCCTGGGAGAGGGCGCGCTCTTCGAGGTCGTGCTGCCGCGCGCGGCGTCCCGGGATACTTCCGCCAGCCCGCCCGCACGGCGCCGGCCGGGCGATCTGCAGGGGCTGACGGTGTTGTGCGTCGATGACGATCCGGACGTGCTTCAGGCGCTGGAAACCCTGCTCGAGCGTTGGGGCTGCGAGGTGCGAGGCGGGCCGGATATCGACACCGCGCGCGCCGCCTTCCCTGTGGTGGGGCCTGACCTGGTCATTCTGGACTTCCAGCTCGAGAACGAAGTGACCGGGCCCGAGGTCTATGACGCCCTGTGCGCGGAATGGGCCGACGCCGCCCGGTCTGCTGGTGACAGCGGAACGCAGCGGCGCGGTCGAGGAGGATGCGTTGAAGTCAGGGCTGGAGCTGGTGCGCAAGCCAGCATCGCCAGCGGTGCTGCGCGCCAGCCTCAGTTCACTGAAACGGCGGATGGAGACGCTTCAGCCCTAGACCGATTGCTCGGCGGGCGGCTCCACATTCAGCGCCTGGGCCACCAGAACCGCCTGGGTGCGGTTGATGACGTCGAGCTTTCTGAAGATCGCCGTCACATGCGCTTTCACCGTGGCTTCTGAAATGCCCATGTCGAAGGCGATCTGCTTGTTCAGCCGACCGGCGGCCAGACCGTGCAGCACGCGCATTTGCGCCGGGGTGAGCTGGGCGATCCGCGCGGCGGCCTCCGCCGCTTCCTGCGCCTGCGGGTCGCCGCTTTCATCGGGCGCCCAGACATCGCCATTGAGCACGGCGGTCAGCGCTTCCACGAGCTGGTTCATGCTGGCGGTCTTGGGGATGAAGCCGGACGCGCCAAACTCGAGCGCGCGCGCCGCCACGCCCGGCGACTGGCTCGCGGAGATGACCACGACCGGCGCGCTGGGATGGTTTTTCCTGAGCTCGGCCAGGCCGATGAACCCCGAGCTGTCAGCCATGTGTAGATCCAGGCAAACCAGATCGGCGCGTCCTTCATCGAGCGCCTTGAGGGTTTCCGCCAGCGTGCTGGTCTCCACAAGCGCGCGTCCGGGAGCGGCCTTGCTGACCGCCGTACTCAATGCGCCGCGAAACAGGGGGTGGTCATCGGCCAGGATGACCCGGCCCTGTGCGCTCTGTGTCGTCACACACGCCTCCTCAAATGGATCGAGACCCTAATGCACGTCGCATGCGCCGTCGTCTCGGCAAAAAGTAGCACATGCCAAACGCTAACTTCGACGAACGTCCCATACCGTCCGCCCCTCTGTACAACGATACTTTCATAATAAAGCCGAAAAATCGGCACGGGCCACATGGCTATCCTTGGGAGGGACAACCTTATGACTACGCTTGGTATTCGAAGTGTACTCGCCGCCACAGCGTCTGCGCTGGTGCTGTCGGCGGCCTCGCAGGCGCAGGACGTGACCGCGCTTGAGGAACGACTGGCGGCGCTGGAGGCCATGGTGGCCGATCTGCGCGGCGAACTCGAGGAGGCGCGCGCCCAGGCGGACGCCGCGACCGACCGGGTGATCGAGATCGAACAGCGAACAGCGTCCGCGCCGGCGCGCCAGCCGCCTCTTCTTCGGCGGACCGTGGCTTCATGATGGGCAACACACAGGTGACCTATGGCGGCTATGTGGATCTCGACGCCCATGTCACCGATCTGAGCGATGGTGATTTCGGGGCGACCTCGATTGCCCGGGACTTCTATATTTCAGGTGCGACCCCGGTAGGCGGTTCGGGCGATGGCGAGACCGATTTCGATTTCACCGCCAAATCCAGCCGTTTCTTCTTCGCCACCTCGACTGAATCCGACATCGGCACGGTGACGGGCCGGATCGAGTTTGACTTCCTGGGCTCCGCCAGCGGCGATGAGCGGGTGTCGAACTCCTACAATCCGCGCCTTCGGGTCGCCTGGATGCAGCTGGGCAACTGGCGCATCGGTCAGGACTGGTCGACCTTCACCAACACGGCGGTGATCCCGGAAAGCGCCAGCTTCCTTGTCGGCTCTGACGGCATGCTGTTCGGTCGTCAGGCCCAGATCCGGTACACCAATGGCGGGTTCCAGTTTGCGCTCGAAAATCCGGATACGACGGTGACGCCCTTTGGCGGCGGCGGTCGGATTGATGGCGGCGACGGCGCCTTCCCGGATGTGGTGGCGCGCTACAACTGGAGCGGGGATTATGGGGCGATGACCGTGTCCGCGCTGGGCCGCAACCTCGCCTATGAGGGCGGCGGCGTGGACGGCAATGCGTTCGGCTGGGGCCTGAACTGGTCGGGCAAGCTCAATCTGGGCGAGGGCTCCGACCTGCGCTTCTCGCTGACCGGCGGGGAAGGCATCGGCCGCTATATCGGCCTGAACGCCGTGAACGGGGCGGTCGTCAACGCGTCCGGCGATCTGGAAGCGATCCCGGTCTATGGCGGGCTGGTGGCCTGGCGTCAGGCGCTGGGCGACGGCCGTCGCCTCTCCATCGGCTATTCCATGCTGGAAGCGGATAACGACATCACCCTGACGGGCACGAGCGTGACCAAGAGCACCTGGTCCGCTTTCGGGGCGTATTTCTTCCCTGTTGGCCCGGTGACCGTCGGCGCCGAACTCCTGTTCGGGGAACGCGAGCTGGAAAACGGTCAGAGCGGTACGATCACCCGCGCCACCCTGTCGACCAAATATCCCTTCTGATGCCTATGGGTCCCGCCGGTTATCGGCGGGACGCTCCCTCGAATCAGAAGGCTCCCCTGCGCTGGCGTCAGACATCAACCAGCGCGTCCTTTTGCGGCCGGCGCCCCTCATGCCGGCCGCATTTTTATACGCTATTGCAGCTCAGCGCGGCTCTGGCAGTCGTGAAACACCAGGTCGAGCCGACGATGCAGCTGCTGGCGGGCCAGCTCGGGGTCCCAGGCGTGGATGACGCAACGGCGCAACACGCCCAGATACAGATCCAGAAGGCTTTCGGTCAGCAGGTCCGGGCAGTCGCGAAGAACGTTCGAGGACGTCTGGGCCGCGCCATTGAGCAGGTTGCGCACTGGCGACCAGGCCGCTTCCAGACTGACATGCAGTGTCTTGAAGTCGGATTCATTGGTCAGCCAGTTATGCCCGATCGCCGCGCGGAACAGCTCCAGGTCCTCGATATGCCGGGCCAGATGCAGATCCAGCAGAGCCTTGATGCAGCTTGGCAGATCGCCATCCTGGCAGGCGGCCAGGGAAGCGGTTTCCTCTCCGAGGCGTTCGAAGTCGTCCGCCATCACCTCGCACAGCAACGCGATTTTGTGGGCGCGGCGTTGAGCACGGTGCCCGGAGACACATCAGCCGCCCGTGCGATGTCGACAATCTTCGCCCGGTCATAGCCTTGCGCGTGAAACTCCTCCGGGCCGCCCGCAACACGGCGGCGCGGGTCGCGGCCTTGCGTTGCGCACGTTTCGTCATTGGCAGGTCCATTTGATCGCCTGTCTTGTTCTTGTACTTGCATCAGATGTTCGCCACCGGACGGCGGCGCTACATTAAAGCCTGTTAATGTGACTGAGCCAAGCAAGGTGTGCGCAATGCGTTGGCGCGCAAAGATTGCAGAGCCTTGATGACATGCGGATTTCACGAACGCCATGAGTGAACGCTTCGATCTTGTGATACTCGGCGCCGGCTTGTCCGGACTGGCGCTGGGGGCGGCCATGGCCCAGTCCGGGCGGCGATTGCGCACGCTGGTCCTGGAGCCTCGGGAGATCCGCCCCAATCCGCGACAATGGGTGTTTCCGACATATCCGAGCCATGCGCTGCGCCGTTATGAGGCCGGCCGGCTGACGGGATTCGAGGTGGAAAGCCTGAACGGGGCGGTGCTGCATCGCCCACTCGACCGGCTGGTGCTGGCGCGGGTGCCGGCTCAGACGGTCCAGGATGCGGCGCTGGACCTCATGGCGTCTGAACCACGATTGGTGCTGGAGACAGGCGTGCGGATCGATCAGATCCGGCGCTCGCGCTCCCGGGTTCTGGTCGATACCGGCATCGGCGTCATCCGCACAAGCTGGCTGGTCGATACCCGTCCGCCTGAGGATGTGGGACTGCCTGCGGGCCGCGGCGTGCAGCTGTCCACTCTGGTTTCCGCGCCGCTTGATGGCGGTCTGGACGAGCGGGTCCGGATCAAGCTCTCCAGTGCGGACGCCCCCCTGCTCGATCAATGGATTCTCAGCCGCGATCATGCGGTGCAGGAGCAGGCGCGGTTCACGCTCGCTCCACCATCCAGTCCGCCCGCAGCCTTGCAGACGGATCGATTGCAGGAGTGGGGCGTCCCGACCGATTCGCTGCGCCACGCTCAGGGGGTCTGGCCGCTCGCTATCGCCCGCTCAGACGCGGCGGCGGACGGTGATCCTCGCGCCCGCCGACGCCTATGCCTGCGCTTGCGCCTGGCATGGCGGCGGTGCGGCTGCATCGCTGGGCGCAGATCCAGGCGCGGCGACTGAGTTACGGGCTGAGCCTCTACGCTCCGCCGCCGCCCCCGCATTCGGCGCGGCTGTCGACCCTGCGGATAGAGGCGATGATCGCGCGCAGTCCAAGGCAGGCGGCGTCTGGCCTGCATGCGCTGCTCTACGAGGCGCCGGCGGATGGCGTGATGCGGACACTGTCCGGAACGGCCAGCTGGAGCGATTTGATGCGCGCCTGGCGCTCGGGCTCCTGGTAGGACGCAGTCTGCAGCGCTGTTCTCCCACGCTCACGGCGCTAGGATGACTGAATGACTGATTCCGCACAGACCGCTGATCTTGATGCGCCGCCGGAAACCGGGCCGCGCCTGGTGCTGGTGACAACGCCCATCGGGAATTTGGGCGATATCACCCCGCGCGCCTGGGATGTTCTGCGTGATGCGGACGCCATTGCCTGCGAGGATACGCGCGTCACGCGGCGTCTCCTGGATCAGGGCGGGATCACCGACAAGCGACTGATCGCCTGTCATGACCATAACGAACAGGCGAGCGCGGCTGGGATCGTCAAGCTGATCTCCGATGGCGCGACCGTGGCGCTGGTCAGCGATGCGGGCACGCCCGCCATTTCCGATCCCGGCTATCGCGTCGTGCAGGCGGTGATCGAGGCCGGTCTTGAGGTCAGCGCCGCGCCAGGCGTGTCGTCTGTCATCATGCGTTGTCGATTTCGGGTTTACCCACCGACCGTTTCACCTTCATCGGCTTTCCGCCACGCAAGTCCGGCAAGCGCAAGGCGCTGTTCGAGACCTATGCCAGCCTGCCCGCCAGCCTGATCCTGATGGAAAGCCCGCAAAGACTGTCCGAAACGCTGGCGGATGCGCGTGAGGTTCTGGGCGATCGCCGGGCCGCTCTGTCGCTGGAATTGACCAAGCGGTTCGAGCGGGTCTGGCGCGGAACGCTGTCCGAGCTGGAAGCGCGCCTGTCCGATCCGCCCAAGGGTGAGGCGGTGGTTGTGATCGAGGGCGCCGAGGACGTGCGCGAGAAAAAGAACAAGTACGCCGAGTTTTCCAAGGCGCCGACCCGCGAATAAGACTTCATTAGGAATTGCAGCATGCTGGCGCTTTCAGGCGCAGCATGCGTGACCGCTGTCCCTGCCGACTTCGCCTCGACGGAGCGGTGAGCGCGTCTATAGTCTGCTGCGAGTTCACCAAGGAGTATCGTCATGAACCGTCCACTGTTCACAGGCGCTCTGGGGTTGCTGCAGCGGTCGCGCTTGGCGCGCCGTCTTTCGCGCAAGAGCCTCTGACGCTGGAAGACCTCTTCGAAATCCGACAGGTGTCCGGCGTCGACATTTCGCCCGATGGCGAGCAGGTCGCCTTCACGCTGTCCGTGCCGCGCAATGTGGTGGCGGGTGAAGAGGATGGCGCGCCCAGGGCCGAGCTCTATGTGGCCTCCGGCCCCGATGCGGCGCGTCTGTATGTCAGCGATGAGAGCTATATCAGCGGCGCGCACTGGTCGCCGCAGGGCGACGGGCTGACCTATCTGACCCGCCGCGATGGCGATACAGGCTCGGCGCTCTATGAAATCCCGGTGGATGGTGGTCAGGCGCGGCGCATCTTCGCCCATGACGCCTCGATCCAGTCCTATGTGATCGCGCCCGATGGGGAGACCCTCTTCTTCATCGCCCGCGACAAGGCGGATCCGGTTCAGTCCGAGCTGCGCGATCGCGGCTTCATGGCCAATGTGTATGAGGAGAATGACGTGTTCTCCCATGTCTGGCGCGCGGATCTGTCCGACACGGACGCCGAGCCGGTGCGTTTTGATCTGCCTGGTCATGCCTCATCGCTGGTGCTGAGCGAGGATGGCTCGCGTCTGGCCGTGGCGCTGGCGCCGACCACGCTGGTCGATGACTCCCTGATGGAGCGCCAGTGGCATGTGGTGAACGCTGCGAATGGCTCGGTCGTCTCCACGATCGAGACCGAGGGCAAGATCGGCATGGCGGCGTTCTCGCCAGACAGTGCGCGCCTGGCCTTCATCGCGGCGGCGGATCGCGCCGACCCGACCGCCGGGACCCTGCATGTGGCGGATGCGGCGAGTGGCGAGTTCCGCGCCCTTGCGCGCGACGCCGAGCAGCATGTGAGCCAGCTTGCCTGGATCGACCGCGATTCCATTCTGACCGTCGCCAGCGTGGGCACGGGCACGGCGCTGGTCGAATACAACATCAATGGCCGCGAAGAGCGTCGCACCCCGACCGAGGCGGGCGTGATCTCGGCCATGGATTATGATCGCGATGATCGCGTGCTGGCGACGACCATTCATGCCGCCACCCATCCGCGCGAACTGTTCGTGGGCGACCGCCGTCGTTTGAGCCAGTGGACCGATCACAATCCGCAACTCGCCAATATCGCCTGGGGTGATCAGCGCGTGTTCGAATTTGAAGCCCGTGACGGCGAGCGGATCGAGGGCGTTCTGGTGACCCCGCAGGGCGACGCGCCCCAGGGCGGGTGGCCGATGATCATGACCGTGCATGGCGGCCCCGAAGCCCATGACAGCAATGGCTGGGTGAACGGCTATTCCAATCTCGGCCATATCGGCGCGGGTCAGGGCTTTGCGGTGTTCTATCCCAACTATCGCGGTTCGACCGGCCGCGGTGAGCGCTTCGCCAAGCTTGATCATCTGGATGCGCCGGGCGAGGAGTTCTGGGATCTGGTGGACGCGATCGGCGCGCTGTCAGAGGCCGGAATCGTGGACGCGGACCGCGTCGGCATCACCGGCGGCTCCTATGGCGCTTTGCGTCGGCCTGGGCTGCGACCGTGGCCAGCGAGCATTTCGCCGCCGCCGCCCCCTTCGTGGCGCTGACCGATCTGATCAGCTTTTACGGCACGACGGAAATTCCGATCGAGATGGTGGATGTGCACTTCATGCAGCCGCCCTGGGCGGACTGGATGAACTATCTCGAGCACAGCCCGACCTATCATGCGCCGGGGTCGACCACGCCGACGCTGATCCTGCATGGCGAAGCGGATACGCGGGTGGACACCAGCCAGTCCTTCATCCTCTATCGCATCATGAAGCAGACCTCGGACGCGCCGGTTCGGCTCGTCACCTATCCGGGCGAAGGCCACGGCAATCGCCGCGCCGCCGCCCAGTATGACTATGGTCTGCGCGTGCAGCGCTGGATGACCCACTACCTGATGGGCGAAGGCGGCGAACCGCCGGCGCCGGAGCTGGACTTGGCCGAACGGCTGGGTCTGAACGACGCCGAGTAAGCGTTCAAGGAGGGAGGCGGAAACGCCTCCCTTTTTCGTTGCAGGCGCCCCCTCGCCATCGCCATCGTCCAACGCTAACGTGCCGCTTAACGCATTAAGTGACGTGAACGGGAGGAAATCATGTCCGAGAAAGACCTGTCGCTGGAAGGCCGTGTGGTTCTCGTCGCCGGGGCCAGCCGCGGTATTGGCGAAGCGCCGCCAAGCGCATGGCGCGCAATGGCGCGATGGTGATCTGCTCGAGCCGCAAGATCGCCGATTGCGAGCGCGTGGCCGAAGAGATCAAGGCCGAGGGCGGCAAGGCGCGCGCATGGTGCTGCATCTGGGCGAGGCCGAGCATCGCGAAGCGGCGATGGCCAGCATCAAGCAGCATGAAGGCCGGCTCGACGTGCTGGTGAACAATGGCGCGACCAGCCCCTATTTCGGCGAAGCCAAGGACACGCCCGAGGACGCCTGGGACAAGACGTTCGACGTGAATGTCAAAGGCCCGTTCTTCCTGTCCAATCTGGCGATCAACACCTTTATGAAGGATCAGGGCAAGGGCTCGATCATCAATGTCGCCTCGATCAACGGCATGCGGCCGGGCTATTTCCAGGGCGCGTATTCCATCTCCAAGGCTGCGGTGATCTCCCTCACCCAGGTGCTGGCGCAGGAATGCGGACATCTGGGCGTGCGCGTGAACGCGCTCTGTCCGGGCCTGACCGAGACCAAGCTCGCCTCGGCGCTGACCTCCGATCCGAACCTTGCCGACATGATGAACCGCAATTTCTCCATCAAGCGCGTCGGCCAGCCTGAAGACATGGCCGCTGCGATCCACTTCCTCGCCAGCGACGCATCAAGCTATATGACGGGCCAGAAATTCGTCGTGGATGGCGGCATCACCGAGCGTGGTCCGCTGTAAGGGGGACTTTTATGCTGACGCGCGAGGCCTGCGAGGCGCTGGACCGGACCGATCCGCTCAAGGACAAACGCGATCTGTTCGCACTGCCCGAAGGCGAGATCTATCTTGATGGCAATTCGCTGGGCGTGCCGCCCAGGGCGGCGCTCGCGCGTTTGCGGGAAGCCTCTGAAACCGAATGGGCGAAGGGGCTGATCCGCTCGTGGAACGATGCGGGCTGGATGGACTTGCCGCTGACCCTGGGCGCCAAGCTCGCCCGGCTTGTCGGTGTTGATCCCGAAGAGGTGATCGCGGTCGATACGGTCACGATCAACCTCTTCAAGCTGGCGACCGCATTGTTGGCGCGCGATGTCGGCGCGATTGCGGCGGAAGCGGGTGAGTTCCCCACCGACAACCATGTGATGGAGGGAATCGCCAAAATCACGGGCGCACCCATGCATCGCGTGGCGGCGAATACGCGCCCAAGGACCTGCCCGAGGGCGTGACGGTCTTCATCAAGTCCGCCGTGCACTACAAGTCCGCCGAGATCGCGGATTTCGAAGGCTATGAGCGCGAAGCCAGGGCGCGCGGTCTCAACATCATCTGGGATCTCAGCCACGCCACGGGGCTGGTTGACCTCAAGCTCAAGGCCTGGGGCGCACGCTATGCCGTGGGATGCGGCTATAAATTCCTGTCGGGCGGGCCGGGCGCGCCGGCGTTTCTGTATTGCGCTGAAGATCAGATCAAAACGCTCGAACATCCGGTGTCGGGCTGGCTGGGGCACAAGCGCCCCTTCGGCTTTGAAGACGCCTACGAACCCGACGACACGATTGTGCGCTGGCGCACCAGCTCGCCCTCCATTCTCGCCCTGTCCGCCCTTGATGGCGCGGTGAGCGCCTATCACGGCGTGGACATGGCGCTGGTGGAAGCCAAGGCCATCGCGCTGGGCGATATCCTGCTGGAGAAGGCCGAAGCGCTGGGCCTCGAGCATGCCTGTCCGGGCAAGGGGCAGCGTCGCGGCGGCCATGTGGTGCTGCGCCATGAACAGGGCTACGCCATTGTTCAGGCGCTGATTGCGCGCGGAATTACCGGCGATTTCCGCGCGGCGGATCTGATGCGGTTTGGCTTCAACCCGCTCTACAATTCCTATGTCGAGGTGTTTGACGCCGCCGAGGCGCTGGCCGATGTGATCGGGACGCGCGCCTGGGACAGGCCTGAATTCCTCGCCCGCAAGGCGGTGACCTGAAGCCGCTTGCCCGTTCCGCGCGTCTCCCCCAAGGTGAAAGAAAAACACATCAGGGGAGGGCGCGATGCTGCGCTGGATACTGGGCGGTCTGGCCGCCCTTCTGATCATTCTGGGCCTTGCCGCCTATGGGCCGGGCGCGCTGGACGCACAACCGTTCAATCCCACGCCGCCTGATCCTGACCTCATGGCGCTCTATGAGGAGGTGGCCCAGCCTGTGCGTCGGGAAATCCCCGATCTGCATGGGGCTGAGGATCTGGAGCCAGGCCCCGATGGTCGCCTGTACGCCAGCCTCGCCGATGGCCGCATCATGGTACGAGAGGCCGAAGGCGGCTGGTCCGAATTCGCCAACACCAGCGGCCGCCCGCTGGGGCTGTCCTTCGGTCCGGATGGCGCGCTGTTCGTCGCGGACGCCTCAAGGGATTGCTGCGCCTGAATGATGAAGGCGCGTTCGAGACCTGGCTGGCTGATGAGAGCGAGGGCGGGCCGCTGGTGTTCACCGATGATCTGACGGTTCTGGAAGATGGCGGCGTCATCCTGACCGACGCCTCGCGCCGCTATGGCTATGGCGAATACATGACCTCGCTACTGGAAGGTGAGCAGACGGGCGTGATCTACAAGGTCACCGGCCCCGGTGAGTTCACGGTGCTCGCTGAAGGGTTCGGCTTCATCAATGGCGTTGATCATGACCCGGAGACGGGTCGGGTCTATGTCAATGAGACCTGGGCGGGGCGCGTGATTGCGCTTGATCCGGAAACGGGCGCCTATGAGGTGCTGATCGACGGCTTGCCGGGCTATCCGGACAATCTCGCCTTCGACGAGGAGGCGGGGCTCATCTGGATTGCGCTTCCGTCGCAACGCTCGCCCCAGATCGAGGGGCTCCACCCCAATCCCTTCCTCAAGCGTCTCGCCTGGCGCTGGATCCAGCTCGCCGGTCTGCCGCCCCTCCCGCCGCGTCCGGTGATGGGAATGGCGGTGGATGCCGCGGGCGAGCCTCAGCGCGTGCTCTATGGGCCGGATGACGCGCCCTTCGGCGTCACCACCGTGACGCCCTGGCAGGGGATGCTCTGGGTGGCCGGGCTCGAACGGGACGGCGTTGACGCCTACGCCATGCCCGAGGCCGTGCAATGAGCAGGCGCGCCCTGATTTCAGGCGGGTCGAGCGGGATTGGCCTTGCCTTGTCCGAGCGCCTGCTCGAACGCGGCTATCGCCTGTTCTGGGTGTCGCTGGATGAGGATGAAATCATTCGCTCCCGAGAGGGTTTGCTCAAGCGCTTTCCTGATGCCGAGATTGAAGGGCGCGCCCTGGATCTGGCCGAGACGCACTCTGTCGCCCGGATCGTGCAATGGGTGCAGGGCGAAGGCGGGATTGATCTTCTGGTCAACAATGCCGGTTTCGGCGTTTACGGCTCGTCCCGGGACCTGACCGTTGAGGCCGAACAGGCCATGATCGACGTCAATGCGCGCGCCCTTCACGCCATGGCGCGCGCTTTCCTGCCGCTTATGGAGGATGCCGGTGGCGGGCTGATCGTCAATGTGGCGTCCAATTCCGCCTACGTGCCCACGCCCGGGCTTGCCGTCTATGCCGCGACCAAGGCCTTTGTCCGCCATTACTCACTGGCCCTGAGCCAGGAGCTCAGGGCGGCCGACAGCCCTGTGCGGGTGATGACGGTCTGTCCGTCTGCCGTGTCAGACACGCCCTTCAAGGATCGCGCCGCCATGGACGGGGTGCGAACCTTTTCCAGCTTTACGGCGACCACGGCGGCTGAAGTCGCGTCCGATATCCTCAAGGGGATCGATCGGGGCGCTGAGGAGGTGATCACCGGCGCCGCCATGCGCCGGGCGATCTGGCTGATGCGGTTTTCGCCGGCGCCTCTGGTGCGCTGGCTGACGCGTCGAGAGACGGAGCGCGCCTAGGTCGTCTGTTGCAGCGGAAGGGCGGGTCTGAAAAACAACTAAAAGTCAGGCATTTGGCCGCATTCCATCTCGGCGCGAAGACAACATCTGTAAGAGACTCTTAATGCGAGAGCGCGAGCGTCAACGCTTGAAGCCGGTTCGGGTTTGAGGGGTTGCAGATGCGCATGTTTGGCAAGCAGGAGTCGTATTTCGAGTCGGCCGTGCTGGCGAATTTCGCCGTGATCGAATTCACGCCTGATGGTCGAATTCTCTCGGCGAATGATGCGTTCTGCAAAGTCATGGGATACGCGCAGAGCGAGATCCTTGGCGCGCATCACCGCATGTTCATGTGTGAGGGTGAGGCGGATAGTCCCGATTACGCCTTGTTCTGGCAGGCGCTGGCCCAGGGCGAGGGCTGGACCGGTGAGGCGGTGCGGCAGACCCGCTCTGGCGACTGCGTCTGGCTGGCGGCCGGGTATATCCCGATCAAGGACTCCAGCGGAAAGGTGACGCGGGTCGTCAAGCTCGCGCTCGACATGACCGCCATTCGTCAGGAGCGCTATCATTTTGAAAGCCAGATGCTGGCTGTTAATCGCTCACAGGCCGTAATCGAGTTTCAGCTGGACGGCACGATCAAGTCTGTGAACGACAATTTCTGCAAGGTGACGGGGTATGACGCCTCCGAGCTCGTCGGGGCGCACCATCGCAAGTTCTGTGACCCTGATTATGTGTCGAGCCCGGAATACAAGGCGTTCTGGGACGCCTTGGGTCAGGGTGAGTTCAAGAGCGGTGAATTCGAGAGATTCAAGAAATCCGGTGATCCGCTCTGGCTGCAGGCGACCTATAATCCGGTTCTGGATATCAATGGGAAGCCGGTCGGCGTGATCAAGCTGGCGGCTGACATCACTGACCGCGCCCTGGCGCGCGAGGCGCGCCGGCAGGCGCAGCGTGATATCGGGGCCCAGCTGAACGAGATTGCTTCGGCGGTCGAGCAGACCAAGGCCGAGGCGGAACGCGCCGCGCACTCCTCCAACGGCGCATCCGGCAATGTTCAGACTGTAGCGGCTGGTGCGGAGGAGCTTGCGGCGTCATTCAGCGAGATCGGGCGCAATGTTGAACAGGCTGTCAGCGTGACTCGCTCGGCGGTCGATCAGGCCCGGTCTACCGCCAACCTTGTCAATCAGCTCGCCGAGACCACGGACGCCATCACCAAGGTCACAGAGTTGATCGCCAGTATTGCGGACCAGACCAATCTGCTGGCGCTGAACGCCACCATCGAAGCGGCTCGCGCCGGCGAGGCGGGCAAGGGATTCGCGGTTGTCGCCAGCGAGGTGAAAACCCTGGCGGGTCAAACCGCAAAGGCCACTGAAGAGATTTCCGCGCAGATCCAGTCTGTTCAGAGCCAGACCTCCGGCGCGGTCAGCGCCATGGAGCAGATCGCAGGCACGGTGGAGCGTGTGGATCAGATCTCCTCGACCATCTCCGCCGCCGTCGAGGAACAATCTGCCGTGACGGCGGACATTTCCCGAAACATGCATACGGCCGCCGAGAGCGTCGCTCAGGTCAACGCGGCGGTGCAAGGCATTGCTGACGCCACTCGGGCGATCAGCTCATCAACGGAAGAGGCGCGCGTCGCCGCCAATCAGGTCGCCTGATCTAGCCTGAAAGTGCACCGGACCGCCTAGGCCTCGCCGCCCGGCGCTTGGCGAGGCGGCTTCGAGCCTTCATGGATCACGCGCAATTCATTGAGCGTGGTCTCGATCTCGGCCTTCTTCTCTTCCAGCCGTTCGATTTCCTGCGCGGTCATGTTGATGACGAATTCGAGCTGCCGCACGCGGCCTTCGCCTTCCTGGCCATAGAGCTCGAGAAAGGTCTTGATGTCGCTGAGCTTGGTGCCGATCGTTTTGGCGCGCAGGATCAGCTTCAGGCGCTTTCTGTCCGCCTCGGTGTAGACCCGTTGTCCGCCGACGCGCTGGGGCTTCAGAAGCCCCTTGTCTTCATAAAAGCGAATGGTCCGCGTGGTGATGCCGAAGGCGTCCGCCAGCTCGGCGATCCCATACAGGGCGTTCGGGGTCTTTGTATCGGGCGCTTGGGTCATCTGCCTGTCCTTGTTCCCTCCTTCATACGCCGATGCGTTTCCGCAAACAAGATGCGCTTGACGTATACGTTAAGCCCTGCGAAGCTTCCTTCATACCGGCGATGACAGACCGGACCAGTCAGGGAGGAGACGGGCGCACGATGAGCGATAACGCCACACACGCCCGCTATGACAGCGTGTTTCGCGATGACCTGTTCAAGGGACAGGTCATCATCGTCACAGGCGGCGGCTCGGGAATCGGTCGCTGCATCGCTCATGAGCTGACGGCTCTGGGCGCCCACGCCATTCTGGTGGGGCGCAAGCGCGAGAAGCTCGATGCGGTGGCGGAGGAAATCGCCGGGGATGGCGGTTCGTGCGAAACCGCGTCTTTCGATATTCGCGATGAGGATGCGGTCACGGAGGCCATCGCCGACATGGCCAGCCGCCATGGCCGCATCCATGGCCTTGTGAATAATGCGGGCGGGCAGTTTCCCGCCAATGCCGAGGATATCTCCAAGAAGGGTTGGGACGCGGTGATCGCCACCAATCTGACCGGCGGTTTCCTGATGAGCGGGAAGTGTTCAAGACGTCCATGGCCGAACATGGCGGCGCCATCGTCAACATCACCGCAGACATGCATCACGGCATGCCGGGCATGGCCCATTCGGGCGCGGCGCGGGCGGGGATGGAGAACCTGACCAAGACCCTCGCCTTTGAATGGGCGCCCAAGGGCGTGCGTGTGAACGCCGTGGCGCCGGGCTGGATCGCGAGCTCCGGCATGGACACCTATGGCGCGCCTTCCGCGCCATCATCCCCATGCTCAAGCAGAACCTGCCCGCCCAGCGTATGGGCTCCGAAGCCGAAGTGTCAGCGGCGGTGGCCTTCCTGCTCTCGCCGGGGGCGGCCTTCATTACCGGCGTCCAGCTTCAGGTGGATGGCGGCGCGCCTCTGGGCGAGCGCCATTTCCCGCTGACGCCTCACAATAATTCCGAGGTCTTCAACGGCTTCCATCGTGCGGTCGATCCGGCCGTTCTGCGTGGCGAGGGGGCGGAGGCATGAGCGTCCTGCCCAATCGCCTCAATCCGGGTTCTGACGAGTTCAAGGCCGCCCACGCCTCTATGAGCGAGAAGCTCGCCGCCGTGCGTGCGGCCGAAGAGCAGGTGCGCAACAATTCCGCCGCCAAGAAGGCTCGCTTTGAAGAGCGCGGCCAGCTTCTGCCGCGCGAACGCGTAGCGCGCCTGGTGGACCGTGGAGCGCCCTTCCTCGAGATCGCGCCTCTGGCGGGTCTGAAATGCATAGAGTGATGACGCGGTCGCGGCGCGTCGGCGGCGGCGCCGTCTCGGGATCGCGTTGTTGCGGCAAGCGTGTGTGATCGCGGACGTCTGACAGCGCCATCAAGGGCGGCACGGTCGCGCCCATGGGCCTCAGGAAATCCCTGCGGGCGCAGGAAATCGCCCTCGAGAACAAGCTGCCCATGATCCACCTTGTGGAATCAGGCGGCGCGAACCTTCTGTATCAGGCCGAGATCTTCGTGGATGGTGGGCGCAGCTTCGCCAATCAGGCGCGCCTGAGCGCGGCGGGCATTCCCCAGATCGCGGTGGTGCATGGCAGCTCGACCGCAGGCGGCGCCTATCTGCCGGGGATGAGCGATTATGTCGTTGTGGTGCGCGAGAAGTCGAAAATCTTCCTCGCGGGCCCACCGCTCGTCAAAGCCGCCATTGGTGAAGACGCCGATGATGAAAGCCTGGGCGGCGCGGATCTGCATGGCGAGGTGACGGGGCTGGGCGAATATGTCGCCGAGGATGACGCCCAGGCGCTCGCCTATGCGCGCGAGATCATGGACAAGCTCAACTGGTCGCCGGCCCGTGCGCCGGGGGCAGGCGACGCGCCGCTCTATGACGCCGAAGAGCTGATGGGCGTCGTGCCCGCCGATGATCGCACGCCGTATGACGTCAAGGATGTGATCGCCCGGGTCGTGGACGGTTCGGACTTTCTCGAGTTCAAGGCGCGCTATGGCTCTGAAACCGTGTGCGGGCACGCGCGTATCGGTGGCCAGATCGTTGGCATTATCGGCAATAACGGGCCGATCCAGCCTGAAGGCTCGACCAAGGCGGGCCAGTTCATCCAGCTGTGCGACCAGTCCGGCACGCCGATCATCTTCATGCAGAACACCACCGGTTACATGGTGGGCTCGGCGGCCGAGCGCGCGGGCGCGGTCAAGCATGGTTCTAAAATGATCCAGGCGGTGGCCAATGCCCGCGTGCCCAAGATCACCATCGTTCTGGGCGGCAGCTTCGGCGCAGGCAATTACGGCATGTGCGGGCGCGGTTTTGATCCGCGCTTCATCTTCGCCTGGCCCACCGCCCGCACCGCCGTGATGGGCGGCGCGCAAGCCGCCAAGGTGATGGAGATCGTCACCCGGGGCAAGAATGCGCGCGCCGGGGTCGAGACCGATGAAGAGGCGCTCGCCCAGATGACCGCCATGATCACCCAGAGTCTCGATGAGCAGAGCCAGGCGCTCTTCGCGACCGCTCGGCTCTGGGATGACGGGATTATCGACCCGCGGGACACCCGCGCCGTCCTCATTGAATGCCTGAACACCTGTGCTGAAGCGGATGACCGCCAGCTCAACCCCAACACCTTCGGCGTTGCGCGCTTCTAGGCCGCGACCCGATCCGGGAGGAGACGAGAATGCAGTTCACCGAGACCCACGAACAGCTTCGCGATACGGTCGCCAAGTTCGTCGCCAACGATATCAATCCGTATGTGGATGAATGGGAGGCGGCCGATCAGTTCCCCTCACATGAGGTCTTCAAGAAGATGGGCGATCTGGGCCTGCTGGGCCTGCGTTACCCCGAGGAGTATGGCGGCGCAGGGCTCGACATGACCTATTCGCTCGTCCTCGCCGAAGAGCTGGGGATGATCGATTGCGGCGGCGTGCCGATGGCGATCGGCGTGCAGACCGATATGTGCACCCCGGCGCTTGCGCGCTTTGGATCCGATGAGCTGCGCAAGCAATTCCTCGCCCCGGCGATCGCAGGCGACATGGTGGGCTGCCTAGGGGTGTCAGAGCCGGGCGGCGGGTCGGATGTGGCGGCGGTGAAGACCACCGCCACATCCGATGGCGATGATTACATCATCAACGGCACCAAGATGTGGATCACCAATGGTCTGAAGGCGGACTGGTGCTGCCTTCTGGCGAACACGTCTGACGGCAAACCCCATGAAAGCAAGTCGCTGATCATGGTGCCAATGGACCTGCCGGGCATCGAGAAGCAGAAGATCCACAAGATCGGCATGCATTCGTCCGACACCGCCCAGCTCTTCTTTGATGATGTGCGGGTGCCCAAGCGCTATCGCATCGGCGATGAGGGCGCGGGCTTCATCTATCAGATGCTCCAGTTCCAGGAAGAGCGCATTTATGGCGCGGCGTCCTCTCTGAAGAATCTCGACAAGCAGATCGACCTGACCATCGAGTATACGCGCGACCGTCACGCCTTCGGTCAGCCGCTGCTGGACAATCAGGCGATCCATTTCCGCCTCGCCGAGCTTCGCACCGAAGTCGAGCTGCTGCGCTCGCTCGTCTATCGCTGTGTGGATGATTTCGTCGAGGGCAAGGACATCACCAAGCTCGCTTCGATGGCCAAGCTCAAATGCGGCCGTCTGGCGCGCGAAGTGTCTGATAGCTGCCTGCAGTTCTGGGGCGGCATGGGCTATACGGCGGACAATCTCGTCAGCCGTTCCTTCCGCGATGGCCGTCTGATTTCCATTGGCGGCGGCGCGGACGAGATCATGCTCGGCATCATCGCCAAGCTTGAAGGCACGCTGCCCAGGCGCCGCAAGCCCGAAGGCAACAACTAGCATGTCTGCGCCTCGCACCCTTCTGGTTGAGCGCCGCGCGCGGGTTCTGCATGTCACCTTGAACCGGCCCGAACTGCGCAACGCCATGTCGCTTGAAATGGTGGACGAGCTGATCGCGGCGCTGGCCGATGCCGAACAGGCAGGCGATCGCGCCATCGTCCTGCGCGGGGCGGGCGGGCATTTCTGCTCGGGCGGCGATATCAAGGATATGGGTGCGGCCCAGGGCCAGCCCGTCACGGACGGACATGACCCGATTGCGGCGGTCAATGCGCGCTTTGGCGAACTTTGCGTCGCCTATGCCAATACCGGCTTGCCCGTGATGGCGGTGGTCGAGGGCGCGGTGATGGGCGGCGGGTTCGGCCTCGCCTGCGTGGTCGATGTGGTGCTGGCGTCCGAAACGGCGCTGTTCCGTTTGCCCGAAACCGGGCTCGGTATTGTCCCAGCCAGATTGCGCCCTTCCTGGTGGAGCGTTTGGGCTACTCCGAAGCGCGTCGCCTGGCGGTCACGGGCGGCAAGCTTGACGCTGCTGCAGCGCTCAAGGTCGGGCTAGTGCATGCGGTGCATGAGACTGGCGCGCTCGATGCTGCGCTGGAAGCCGAGCTCGCTCAGATCCGCAAGGGCGCGCCCAATGCGATCGCGGCGACCAAGGCG
>LZQR01000146.1_pt1 | contig 19448 bp, 23 predicted proteins | sample 768601 | NCBI WGS metagenome assembly LZQR01 (sample SAMN05207299, study PRJNA324521) | oil field metagenome | isolation source: sample BH-FW-24 from oil reservoir | place: India: Bombay High | collected 2015-12-04
TTCCGGCCAGGCCTGGCCGAAAAGTTTCAACGGAATGGCTTGAATGTGCGCACATTATGGGTGACGTCCTCGCCGACCTGGCCGTCGCCACGGGTGGTGGCTTGCACCAGCTCACCGTTTTCATAACGAATATTGATGGCGAGACCGTCCATTTCGCTCGGCGGAAAAGTCGATTTCCGCCAGGCCTGGCTCTTTTTCCTGAATGCGTTTCAAAAACGCAGCCAGGTCCTCGTCGTTAAAGGCATTGTCCAGGGAATACATGGCCAACGCGTGGCGGACGGTTTTGAATTCGGTGAGCGGCTGATCACCACCCGCTGACTGGGCGATTCCTTGACCACCCAATCCGGATGTTCCGCTTCGAGCGTCAAGAGTTCTTGATACATCACATCGTATTGCGGGTCGCTGATCAACGGATCGTCGAGAACGTAATACTGATAGCTGTGCTTATTGAGGGTTTCAACCAGGTCGAGGTAATGTTGGCGATCGGACATAGAGGCGTTCAGACTTAAATGGCCGCCGATTCGTAAGCCACCGCCGCATCACGCATCGCCTGCAGGTCGGATTCTTTCAGAAGATGACGCTCGCCGTCGTACAGTCGGCCGTTCAGACGCTGGGAAATTTTGCGTGACATCATAATCATGTCGTGCATCACCGCAGGCGCTTTGACGGTGGTCGGCAGCTCCAGAATCAACACCACACCGGCGGTTTTCAATTCGCTGTTGGTCGGTTGGTCCAACGGGAAAGTACCCGGCTCCATCAAATTGGCGACACGAATGATTTCATTGCCCATCGAATCTTTTTTCACGAAAATGCCTTGTTCGGAAGGCACCAAGCCGACACCTTGCAAGGTTTGGTTGACTTTAGGCCATAGGAAATCATCGGTCCCCATCACGATGATGGCGAAAATCTGAGGGTCTTTCAGTTCGGTTTCCACTTCGGTCTCCGGCGTATTCACGCCGCCTTCCGGAATGCCAAAGCTCGGCTTGTAGTCATCGTCATCAGCGGATGCGCCGCCTTCTTCCACGCCGCCGACCGGATGAATGTCTTCCGCTTCCAAAACGATGTGGCGCGGTTTACGCTCTTCGGTTTCCGAAGGTGTTTCTTCTTCCTGCGTCGGCGCTTCCGTTTGGGTTTTCAAACTCTTTGCCGAACGACAAGCCCAACTGGGAGTCCGGAATCACCTCTTCTTCCTCGCCGTCCATATGCAGACGATGCTGAGTTTGTTGCGATAAGGGAATGTGCGCTTCGCCCAGTTCGTTCAAGGCCTTGTCGGCCGACGTGCGGGTGTTTTCAACAGGCGGTTCAGGCTGGGAGTCTGGTGCTGATTGATTGCGTTTTGCCTTGATTTTTTGAAGGATGTAAAGCCCGGCAATGACAATAATTGCAAATATCAGTAACACTTGTTGCAATTCGTTCATTCAGCACTTCCCTTAAATTTGTTTGAGTTGATAGAATATTGACCAATGAATGCGCAAAATTTTACTTTAATTTGGGTACAAAGAAAAGCGTATGCGCATGTTTTAATCCGTCATAAACGACGCCTTCCCCTTTAAATCAAGAAGATTGCATGTCACAAACAAAACCGGCTCCGACATTATCCTCCGAATTATTATTGGGCATCGACATTGGCACCTCCGGCATCCGGGGCGTCATTGTCGAAAAAGCGCCGAACACCAACCCTGCGCCAGCCCCGTTAGCATCGGCCTCGGTGTCAATGCCGTTCCCCCATCGTCAAGGCCCGAACAGTGAGCAAACAGCCGACCTCTGGGTTCAAACCTTAAACCAACTGTTTGAAGCTCTATCCGAAACCGGTTATTTTCCGCATGTCACACGAATGGCGCTGGATGCCACCTCCTCGACCGTCTTGCTTGGCAATCGCCAACGACAGGCTTGGACACAAGCGCTGATGTACGATGATAAGCGCGCCACCGAGGCAGCCGAACGGATTCGTCAATTGGCGCCCAGCGACACGGCCGCTCACGGTGCCTCCAGCACACTGGCAAAGTCATGTGGCTGGAAAACAATGCCTTAAACGGGCGTCAGCCGCATGAAGCCGTTATTTTTCATCAACTGGATTGGGTGAATGCTTATTTGACTGGTCGTTGTGGTATCACCGACGAAAACAACGCCTTGAAACTTGGCTATGACCCGATTCACCAGGCCTGGCCGAATTGGCTAAACGACCTGACCGGACTGTCTTTACCGGAGGTGGTTCCGCCCGGCACGCCGATTGGAGATATCTTGCCGGATGTGGCAAGTCGTTACGGTTTCAACCCGGAATTAACCGTTTACAGCGGCACGACGGACAGCATCGCCGCCTTTCTCGCGTCCGGAGCCAGTGAAATCGGCGATGCCGTGACCTCTCTCGGTTCCACCATCGCCTTGAAACTGCTGTCGGACAAACCGGTATTCGCACCCGAATACGGCATTTACAGCCACCGTTTATGGAATCAGTGGCTGGTCGGCGGCGCTCCAATGCCGGCGGGGCCGTCTTGTTAAAGCATTTTCCACTGGAAACACTGAAAACCTTGATTCCCCGTTTGCAAACCGACAAACCGACCGGGCTGGATTATTATCCGTTAGCGAGTCCTGGCGAACGTTTTCCCATCAACGACCCGACGCTCGCCCCTCAAGTTGACCCACGACCGGATTCCGACGAACGGTTTCTACAAGGGTTACTGGAAGGATTGGTTGAAATTGAAGCGTTAGGCTATGCACGTTTACACGAATTGGGCGGACCGGAAGCGAAGCGCATCTTTACCACCGGCGGCGGAATCCAAAATGACGCATGGATGACATTGCGACAGCAACGTTTTGACGGGGAAATCATCCCCATGAAAAACGCCGATGCGGCCCTCGGCGTCACCCACCTATTGCAGGCGGACGACAACAAGCCGCACGGCGACTGAGTCTTGAAATCAAGACCGTAGAATCAATCAAGCGTTGGCGACTGCTTTCACCAAATCCAAATTCAAATGATTGTGGCCTTGGGCATTACCGGACAAAACCGTGAAAGCCTCTTCCGGTTCTCCCATGTGATCCAACACCAAATGCGCCGCCGAAAAATCATCGTCTTTGGTGTATTCGTTGATGGTGACGATGGTGCGGACATTTGCGGCCGAAGACGACAGAATGCCGTTAGACGAATCCTCAAAGGCAATCGCCTCTTCCGGTGTCAATGACATCTGCTCTAACGCCCAGTGGTAAATATCCGGCGCCGGTTTTTGGCTGGCACTATGTCGCCGGCGGCAATGACTTCGAACCAGGATTCCGAATCGTCACCCAGGGTATTGGTCAACAGCGCGGTGACATTAGCCGGCGTGGTGGTGGTCACAACCGCCATGCGCATGCCCGCATCTCGAGCTTCCTGAATCAAACGTTCCACGCCGGTACGCAACGGAATCTTGCCTTCGGACAACAACTGGGTATAAAACTTGGTTTTCGCCGCATGCAGTCCCTTGACGAAATCGTCAAAATTTTCCGGCTTTTCGAATTCAGTATTGAATTTATCCAAGTAGTAACGAATACGCTCCTTACCACCGGTCACGGCCAACAAGTCGCCGTAAAGCGCTTCATCCCAATCCCAGTCCAGACCGGCTTCGTCGAAAGCCATATTGAAGGCCACTCGGTGCCCGTCGCGTTCGGTGTCCGCCAGGGTACCGTCCACATCGAACAGCAATGCTTGTAACTCTGCCATAATGTTTAATTTCCTTATTTTTTTAAGACTTTTATTTTTGAAAACTGCGCCTATTAAAGCGTATTTCGCGAAATATGCAACTCTCAAGACCTTCAAATACCGAAAAATTTTGTTGTCACCCTTTTTAAAACTTGGTATAAAACGCAGTTAGATTTTTAAGTCTGGATCTTTTCACAAGTCAGGGACGAGAGATAAGGTCTTTCATAATAAAACGACAAAAAAGGGAAAGTGATGGAACTTTCACATGATTTTATCGAAAACTACCCTCTGTACGAGCCAAACCCGGCGAAGAGTACATGAGTCCGGAAATGCTAGAGCATTTCAAAAACAAACTGTTGGCATGGAAAAAGCAGTTGATTTGGGAAGCCAGTAACACGGTAAACCATTTGAAATCCGATTCCTCCACTCCGGCCGATCCGAACGATCGTGCTTCGCAAGAAGAAGAATTCGCTTTGGAACTGAGAACCCGTGATCGTGAACGCAAACTGATTTCCAAAATCGATAAATCGCTGAGAGACATCGAAGACGGCGAATATGGATTCTGTCAAATGAGCGGTGAACCCATCGGCCTTGCGAGAATGGAAGCTCGACCAACCGCTACGCTGACCGTTGAAATGAAGACCAAACAGGAAATGCGCGAAAAACAAGGCATCGCCTAATTTCCATATGACTCAGATCGTTTAAAGCGCCACTCAGGCGCTTTTGACTGACTCGCTCCGCCGTCTCACGACGATGGACCAACCAACTCACGCCGCGGATTTTGTGAATTTACCCTTTTTCATCGATGAATTGTCCCGTGCCGATGTCTACCCGCATCCCACCGAAGTCATCACCACGATTGAAACCCATATTTCCGTTGTCTTCCTGACCGGCGATTACGCTACAAACTCAAAAAGCCTGTGGATTTCGGTTTTTTGGACTTCTCACAACTGGCCGACCGTAAACGCTATTGCGAGTTGGAAATCCAGCTGAACCAACGCAGCGCGCCAGAACTTTATATCGACATCTGCCCGCTGTATTTCCACGACGGCCAAGTACAATTTGAACCGAACGGCGACCCGGTCGAATACCTCATCAAGATGAAGCAATTCGACCCCAATCGCGTGCTGGGCCGTTATCTCAAAGAGCACACGCTGGATAACCGACAAATCCAGGAGCTGTCGGAACGCATCGCTCAGTTTCACGCCTCTGCCGAAGCCACCATCGAACAGGATGATTTCGGTCACCCGGATAATCTCATCCACCCCATGCTGGAGAACTTTCCACCTTTGCTGAAAAGCTTTCCGCACCCGGAACAACAATATCGTCTCAAGCAGTTGGCCGAATGGACGCACTTCACCCAAAAAGCGCTTTACGACGACTTATTGGCGCGTAAAGCCGATGGCTTCGTCCGTGCTTGCCACGGCGACATGCATCTCGATAACATCACCTTATTGAACGATGTTCCGACCTTGTTTGACGGCATTGAGTTCAACGAACAATTTCGTTGGATCGACGTGATGAACGACCTGGCCTTTTTGATGATCGACCTCGACAACCGGCAACAAGTGGTCTTGAAACGCAAGCTGCTCAGTCAATATCTGAGTTTAACCGGTGATTATAACGGATTGAAATTTCTTCGTTTTTACCAAGTTTACCGCTCCATGGTGCGCTCCAAAATCACCGCCCTTCGTTATCATCAGTTGCCCAAAGGTTCATTTGAAGCCGAACAACATTTTGACCTGGCTCTACAGTACCTAAAGCAAGCCGAAGATGACGCCTACGCCCTGCCTGAGCCGAAATTGATTTTAATGGTAGGCGTATCCGGTTCCGGCAAATCCCATTATGCGCAAGCCTTGCTCAACCACCTGGATGCCATCGTCATCAGCTCCGACATTGAACGCAAGCGCCTTTACGGCATCGACCCGACACACCGGGTACCCGAATCGGAAAAAACACGCCTCTATGCACCGGAAATGAGTCGACAAACTTATCAACGCCTGCATCAATTGGCCAAAACGCTTTTAGCCGAAGGCTACAGCGTCATCGTCGACGCCACTTTTTTTGAAAAGCGAACACCGACAACCGTTTTTGGCCTTGGCGGCGCAAGCTAGATGCCACGCACATCAACTCTACATCACCCCAAACAATCACCTTGAGGTGGTTCGTCGTAATCTGCATGAACGTCAAACCGCCGACACCAGTCCGTCGGATGCCGACGTTGCCGTCATGCACCGGCAGCTTGAATCGCTTGAACCGCCATCGGAAACCAACATCACCCTGACCTTAACACCCGGTGCCGAAATTGACGAAGAATTGCTCAAGAATTGGCTGAACCCGCCGCTATAATTCATAACGATTCGGTTAAACTGATGATTATGATGCGTGATTTTTTCAAACTGTCCATTTTGACGGCCTTTGCTCTTTCTCCCAGCCTTGGGTGGGCGGCGGACGAACGCCCCAAACCGATAGACCAAATCACCTTGCTGGGACTCACTGTGACCGACAGCGACTTGGACAGCGTGCGCAAACAGCTTTGGGACATCGGCGGTTTCAAACAAGCCGACTCCACCAAACGCCAGCGCAACCTGGATAAATTCTTCACCTGGTCACGAATGCGTGACAGTTACTATGTGGAATTCCGCTACGACAATGCTGGTAAAACCACTTCCGCTTACCGGCTGTTTCGCCCGCAATCGATTGAATTCGACAATCGCCTGACGCCGATCAGCACCAAAGCGGTGGCGCGAACCATCGTTGAACAAATCGGTCAACCAACGCGCATTATTCGTAAAGGCTGGGGCGGCTCACCGGATTACACCGCCTACATTTGGCAAAACGATCAAATGAAAGTGGAAGTCGACCGTGAAGGCAGTGAACGCTACGGTAATGTCTTTATCCGTTATACCGTGATGAATCGCGATCCCTATTTTGTTGCGGAAAAAGGTAAATAGGATTAAGATGAAACCGGTTCGCTGATTTTTGGCGACGCTTTTTTCAGGAGTTTCTCATGGACATTTCCACTTCCGCCAATGCATACGCCTACCAAGGCATTCAAAACGGTTTCAACCAACTGGACAATACCAGCGCGAAGCTGGCGGATATGAACAACCCCAGTAAAAACGAATCGTTGGTGGATTTAAAGCAATCCGAGACACAAGTCCAAAGTTCGGCCAAAGCCTTGAAAACCGGCAACGACATGCTGGGCACCATTATCGATATTATGGCTTAATCGCCCGGAACCGCCTAAAACCCAACCACCTAGAAGCGGTTCACTCACCCCTTTCGAGTCACATACTGTTCCACAAACTGTTTCATTTTCGGCCAGGCCTGGTCGAGATGCTGAAAGGCATGATTCCCGCCGTCGAACACACACACCTCGCCCGTACCATGATAGGCTTCATACGCCCATTGATACGGAATCACCTCATCGCCTTTATCCAATAGCAACAGCGACGGTTGATTGGCATCAACATGGGTATGGTAAGGTTCCAGAGCCGAGAGATACCCCTCATCCAAACAAAAATGCTCGCCCGTGGCCGGGTTGTCGTGTTCCCCCAAGTAGGCGCTTAAAATCGGTTTGGGGTCAACGCCGGGTTAATCATGCCAACCGGCACGCCGTAACACTGAGCGATGTAACGGCCGTAGAAACCACCCATCGACGATCCGAAAACACACCAGGCCTGGCCGTTTTTCACATTCGGGCTGTTCAAAATCGAATGTTGCACCACGGAATCAATCGCCGCCACCGACGCTTGCGGTGACACGATCGGATAGGTTGGCGTCAACACCTCGACGCCTTCGGCTTCAAATGCCCGTTTGACCCATTGGCCTTTATGACTGTTCCCCGAGCTTAAAAACCATGTAAATACAGAATCATGCTAAAATCTCTTTATGTCAGAAACGAATCAAACGCACCCGAAACAACCGCAAATCATTGAGCGCTCACCACATCCGGATGTCCTTCAAGCCGCCCTTTCGCTGGGCTTGACGCCACTGCAATCCAAACTGGTCGCCAACCGCTTGGCTCCGTCCGATTTGACCGATGATAACATGACGGACGCGGTGCAGAAGATCGTTTTCCCAAAACTGCAACACCTGCAACACCCTAATGAACTGAAAAACGCCGACCGGGCCGCGCGTTTGATTGCCGACGCCATCGAATCCGACGGCAAAATCGTTCTCGCCACCGATTACGACACGGACGGCGTGACTTCGGCTTGGGTCGCGACGCGCGCGCTCATCGATTTTTTCGGTGTGGCACCGCAGCGCATCGAACACATCATTGGTGAACGCACCGAAGGCTATGGCATTACCGATGACGTCGTCCAACGGATTCTCGCCATTCAAGACCCCATCGATTTGGTCATTTCCGCCGACCAAGGTTCCAGCGACGAACCGCGTATCCGACAATTGGCCGATGCCGGTATTCCGGTCTGCGTCACCGACCACCACCAGATGACCGTGGCCGGCGCCCCTGCCAGTGCTGTCTGCACGGTGAACCCGCAACAAGACGGTTGCGGTTACGACAAAACCGTGGCCGGTTGTTTCGTGATTTTTCTGGTGATGGGACAAACCCGAAGCGAGTTGATCCGGCGCGGACGCTTACCTAAAGACAGCCCCAGCTTAAAGGCCTTGGCGCCGAATATCGCATTGGGCACCGTAGCCGACAGCGTCAGTTTGAAAAGCCTGAACAACCGGGCCATTGTCCAGTCCGGCCTGAGTGTCATCAATCAATTGCAACACCCGACTTGGCAAGCCCTGCATCAAATGAACGACAATCAAGGCCAGCCACTGAATGCCGAATACCTCGGCTTTCAGGTCGCAACCCGAATCAATGCCGCCAGCCGGGTCAGTGATGTGACCACCGCGTTCAAGTTTTTAAATGCCGCGAATTTACCGGAAGCCGCCCGTCATCTGGAACAACTCGACAAGACAACCTGGACCGACGTCAGCAACAGGAAGCCATGTTGCTCAAGCACGTGAACAGGCCAAACAACTGTACCACGATCGTAAGTTCACCCTGTGTATCCAAATGCAAGGCAATGCCGGCATTCAAGGAATTATCGCCTCCCGAATCGGTGAGGAATACGGTGTACCGACCATTGCGATGACCGACCTGCAAGACGGCAACCTTGCAGGCAGTGGCCGTGGCATCGTGTCCAATATCGATTTGCGCGAAGCCTTTCAATGGATGGCGGATACCCATGACGGGCTTTTCCAGTCAATGGGGGGCCACAAAGGCGCGGCAGGTTGCATGATTCCGATTGAAAAATTCGACGTGTTTGCCGACCTGTTTGAAGAAGCCGTCCGCCAACAACTCAACGACGAAGTGCCCGTACCCATCATTGAAACCGACGGAGGCCTGGAAGACTGGCAACTCACGCCCGCCTTGATTCAGGAATTAAATCAGCTCGAACCTTATGGCAGAGAATGGCCCAAGCCATTGTTTTACGGTGAATTTCGATTATTGGAAGCGCGCCATGTCGGCCAGACCAAAACCCATTTATCGGTCAAACTGCAAACACAAAACGGTCAGGTATTATCCGGCATTCAGTTCAATGCCAAGCCCTCGGCCGACGCGCCGGATCGTTTTTCGGCAATGAACCTGTCCGTTGCGTTTATCAGCCGAGCTTAAATACCTTCTACGGTCGTACCAACTTACAGTTGAAAATCGTCACCCTACAACCAGCCTAAATCTTGGTGACATAAAAAACCGACCAGGCCTGGTCGGTTTATCATAAAGTCGCCGGACTTTGGAATGCCGTCGATTCAACGCACTCTACCCCAAGAAACTGAGAATTTCCTGTTCGATCTGCTCTTTGTCGATAACGGTCTTCTGGGCAACCTCTTTATCGAATAACGCCGCAATCTGTTCTGGGATTTTGACCTTGGCTTTCTGGGAAATCATCTCTAAAGCGTCCTTATCATGCTCGAACGATTCGCCCGTCAACGCATCCGCAATCACCGGCGAGAATTTGGTCCATTCCGCAGTCGAATAAGCGATAGTTTGATGGACGTATCGTCACGGCAGGTGTCGTAAGCCTTGAAACAGGTTGCGGTATGCGGACACATCAAATACCCGGCTTCAAACGCCACTCGAATGTAGTCCTTCCCTTCCTGATCGGAGCAGAAGTCGGCGGCGAAAATCGCTTGAACCTGCTTCAACTCGTCGGCGGTCAACGCATAGTATTTGTCGTTATCCAACTTCAACATCAGTTCTTTAGTGCGTTCCGCGCCGAACAAGTCGAAGAGGATGCGCTCGATGTTGGACGACTTGAGAATATCCATCGCCGGAGAAGTCGTTGGAATCACCGAAGCGTCGCGTAAGTCGTACTCACCGGTTTTAATGAATTTGGTCAACACATTGTTTTGGTTAGAAGCGATGTGAATCTGTTTGACCGGCAAGCCCATCTTATAAGCGTAATAACCGCCCAACGCATTCCCGAAATTACCGCTCGGCACATTCAGATACACCAAATCACCTAATTCGATGGCGTTTTGACGCACCAATTCCAAATAACTATGGATGTGGTAAATGGTCTGGAAAATAATGCGCCCGAAGTTCACCGAGTTGGCCGCAGACAAGGAAATGTGGTTTTCGTTCAGCTTATCGCGGAACGTATCCGATACCAGCAGAGTTTTCAAAGCCGTCTGAGCATCGTCAAAATCACCGTGAATACCGATGACTTTCAAGTTCACCGCATCTTCGGTCACCATTTGTAAGCGTTGCACGTCCGAGGTACCGCCGTCCGGATACAAACACGCCACTTGCACATTGTCACGGTTCTTGAAGGTTTCCAGGGCCGCCGGGCCGGTATCGCCGCTGGTGGCAGCCAGAATCAGATATTTATCGCCATTGGCTTGCGCGACCGACGACAGCACTTTACCGAACGGTTGCAGCGCCATGTCCTTAAAGGCACGCGTTGGCCCGTGATACAGCTCACTGACATACAGATCGTCATACACCTTCACCACCGGAACCGGGTTTTTGGGTCATCGAACGCATCGTACAACGACAGCGCTTCGTCAATCACGCTTTCAGCGATATCCACTTCAAACATCGCCAAAACCGCTTTGGCCAGGGTTTTATAATCGGAGTTCGCATGTTGCTGCAAAAAATCCAAACCAAAGTGCGGCAGACTTTCCGGCGAATAAATGCCGCCGAAGGAAGACATCGGGCTTAAGATCGCTTGAGAGAACGTGATCGATTCGGGTCTTTGACCGTCGTTACCGCGGGTTTCGATAAATTTCATACAGATTCCAATTGAATATCAGTTCGTAAATAACGGCAGATTATACAAAAAATCGGGGGCAAAATCCCGATTATGCGACGCTTATAGCCGTGCAAGCGATTTCTTACGGCGCCAGAACCGGCGCAGGTGTTTTGGTTTCAAATGATAGCGTTTCGGCAACCCGACATCGATAAACAGTGAATCGATGTCTTGATTTTTTACAGCCAGCAATAACGGTTCAAACCAGGCCTTTTCCAGCGTTTGCAAGCCGGCCAACCATTCGCTTTGGGTCTGTTGCCCTGCCGTCGGCATCGTCAAATGCAGCAGATGATGGGCGAAGCCCCTTTCGTCGACAGTGCGGATTCCGACAGTCTGGTAGCTTTTCGGTTGGGTGCTGTAGTCCGCTTGCGCCAAGTTTGCCAAGCCTTGCAGATACGCATCTTGGGACCAGATTTTCGCCTGTGGCCGGAACTCGACCTGATCGGCTGCCAAACGGCCTTCCCCCCAAAACCATAAGCTGTTGATTTCCGGCCAGCCACGCTCGCGACGGGCTTCGTTCACCGGATGAGTGAAAAACAGCATTTGCGTCTCATTCATCAACTGGTGCCAGTAACCGGCGGCATTGCCTTTCGGATAATGCGGATTGATGTTTTGATACGCCGCGCGAGACAAAGGCGTCGACTGTAAATCGACCGGTTGCGCGATGCGTAAATACCAGTCGGTCGCACCGGCATACTCCAACTGTACGCCATCTTCTGCAAAGTGGGCATTAAACGCTTCCAGCAGGGCTTTGGATTCGGTTTCCGTCACGGCCAAATCGCCCGGAGGAATCATCACCAGGGTATCGCGGTCGGGAATCACCTGACAGGGTTCGGCACGCAACCAGAAAGCATCCGCATCGTAGTCCGGCAATTGCACCGACGCCATAACCGAGGCCACCGGTAAGGTTTGCGTTTGATGGAACAAATAGCTGGCGGTTTCATGAAAGGTTTGCGTCTTGGCGGGAAAGGCATCCGCGCGCGACAAGAGCGTACGCAGAGCCGGCACATGCAAGGCCTTAACATCGGTTTCCGGAAGGTCCGACGACGATAACGGCACCAGCAACTCCGGCAGCCAAAGCGTCACCGATTTTGCTTGAGAGGCCATAACGGACATCCTTTACGATGAGACAGAAGTTCGAAAACCCAAACCGGCCATCTTGGCCGGTTCAAAGAATTTAATCCAGTGCGCCGACTCGAATGCGCATGATTTTGCCATCAATGGCATCCATGGCTTCCAAAGTTTGAATCGCCTGATCGACATCGGATTCTTTGACTTGGTTGGTGATAATGACCACAGTGGCATCGTCCGGATTTTGAGACGATGGTTCCTGGTGCAATAATTCGATATTGATGTGATGTTCGGCCAGCGTCGCGCTTAATTCGGCTAACACGCCTGCATTATCTTTCGCGAAACATCGCAAGTAATACGCTGAATTGATCTCGCTGATTGGCAATACCGGCGCGACTCCAGTTGATTCAACGCGAAGCCCAAGCCTGGAACGCGATCCGCCTGTGCTGATGCTCGGCACGAATCAAATCGATAATGTCGGCCACCACCGCGCTAGCGGTTGGTCCGGCACCGGCACCCGGCCCATAATACATGGTCGGCCCGACGTGGTCGCCGTTGACCATCACCGCATTCATCACCCCGTTCACCTGCGCCAACAAAACGGACTTTGGCACTAAGGTTGGGTGAACGCGCAGCGAAAAGCCGTCCTCGGCGCGGTTGGCAATGCCCAAGTGTTTAATTTCATACCCTAGTTGGTCGGCAAAACGGATATCTTCCGCGGTGATTTGGCTGATGCCCTCGGTATAAACGCGCTCGAACTGCAACTCGATACCGAACGCAATAGAGGCTAGAATAGTCAATTTGTGCGCCGCATCAATGCCTTCCACGTCAAACGTCGGGTCGGCTTCGGCATAACCTAACTCCTGAGCCGTTTTCAAAACCTTGGCAAAGTCCGCACCGGGCTTTTTCATTTCGGTCAAAATGTAATTGCCAGTGCCGTTAATGATGCCGGCGACCCATTCAATTTGGTTCCCGGCTAAGCCTTCACGCAAGGCCTTGATAATCGGGATACCGCCGGCCACAGCCGCCTCATAAGCGATGGAAACACCTTTTTGCGCAGCCAACTCAAACAATTCGTTGCCGTGTTCGGCAATCAACGCCTTATTGGCGGTCACAACGGATTTGCCGTTTTCGATTGCGGTTTCAATGCAAGTTTTCGCCAGGGTCGTTCCACCCATCAGTTCGACGACCATATCGACATCCGGATTATTGACCACATCCAGCGGCTGGTCGGTCATAATGGCTCCGTCGACCTCGACGGCACGTTTTCGGTTCAAATCACGCACGGCAATGTGAATGATTTGAATGGAAACATCCCCGCCCAATCGGCGTTCGATTTCAGACAAGGTGTTTTTCAAAATGGTGGCCGTACCACCGCCGACGGTACCGAATCCCAACAAACCTAACTTAACTTGCTTCACGCTCACTCCACACTTATTTTACGTTGATCAATCCGTCTTTTCGGAACATGTCCCGAATGCCACGAATCGCCTGACGGGTACGATGTTCATTCTCAATCAAGCCGAAACGGACATGATCGTCACCATAATCGCCGAAGCCAATCCCCGGCGAGACCGCCACTTTCGCGTCGGTCAACAATTTTTGGAAACTCCAACGAGCCCATTTCACGGTAAGCTTCCGGAATCGGGGCCCAGACGAACATGGTCGCTTTCGGTGGTTCCACTTCCCAGCCGATGCTGTTCAAGCCCTGACACAACACATCACGGCGCGAACGATACATGTCGCAGATTTCCTGCACGCAATCCTGCGGCCCTTCCAAGGCCGCGATAGCCGCAACCTGAATCGGCGTAAAGGTACCATAGTCCAAATAGGATTTCATGCGCTTGAGTGCGTGCACCAAGGTTGGGTTACCGACCATAAAGCCGACACGCCAGCCCGGCATGTTATAACTTTTCGATAAGGTATAGAATTCGACCGCAATGTCCTTCGCCCCTTCCACTTGCAGAATGGACGGTGATTGATAGCCATCGAATACGATGTCGGCATACGCCAAATCGTGAATGACCCAAATATCGTGTTCTTTGGCGATGGCCACGACTTTTTCAAAGAATTCCAAGTCCACCGTTTGCGTAGTCGGATTCCCCGGGAAGTTCAGCACCAGCATTTTCGGTGTCGGCCAGGATTCCTTAATGGCTTTTTCCAACTCTTCGAAGAAATCGACATCCGGCGTCATGCGCACATGACGAATATCGGCACCGGCAATCACAAAGCCGTAAGGTGGATTGGATAAGCCGGATTCGGCACCAGTACCGTATCTCCTTTATCGACCGTCGCCAACGCCAAGTGCGCCAAGCCCTCTTTGGAACCGATGGTAACGACCGCTTCGGTGTCCATATCCAAATCGACATCGAACTTGGTCTTATACCAGTTACAGATGGCTTTACGTAAACGGGGAATGCCTTGAGAAACGGAATAGCGATGGGTGCCTTCGCGTTGCACCACCTCAATCAGTTTGTCGACGATGTGTTTCGGGGTGTCCTGGTCCGGATTCCCCATCCCGAAATCGATGATGTCTTCACCGCGGCGTCGGGCTTCGGCCTTTAGCTCTCCGACGATATTGAATACATAAGGAGGAAGTCGTTTGATTCTTTGAAAGTCGCCAGTCACGGAGTGTTTAACCTTTAAATTGGTTCTGCCAAACGGGGCCTTGCCTTCGGTTTTTTCAGAAACGAGATTCTCCTTGTCTAGAACAACGACAATCGTTGCTTGTATCCGTGTTTTCAGGATGTATCAGACAAAACAGACGGTTTTGAAACCTCGAAACATCAAAGCGCGCACTCACAATTTCACTGTGCGGACTTTGCGGCTCCTATAAGCAGAAAGTGTAATGAGATTTAGTCTGTTTATGATACAGAAACATTTTTTTTCGTCAATTGAAATGTGGGTATAATTCGTGGTAAAAAACCGACTGAAGGAGCCTGACTATGAAATTTACCGAACACCGAGATTCCAACATTCTTTCAGTCAAAAAATATCAACCAGGCCTGGTCAAAATCAATGAAACCGATGTCCACGGCAGCTGTTTCTTGAATCAGCATGAATTGGTGACCGACTGGTCCTGCCGCACGCTGGATGAACTCAGCGAAGACCACCTGCAAGAAGTCTTTTCATTGCGGCCGGAAGTCATTATCTTGGGCACCGGCGAACGTCAGACATTTCCGGCGCCGAAACTGTTCGCGTTCTGTACCCAAAATGGTATTGGCCTGGAAGTGATGGATAACGCCGCGGCCTGCCGAACCTATAATGTCTTAACAACCGAAGACCGTGAAGTGGCACTGGCGCTGATTATGGAACCTGCAGCCGATTAATGGCCGTCGCACCCGTGCAAAAAACGCTTACAAATTCTGCGCTTAAAAGAGTTTTTTAATGTCGATTTTCCGGCCACGATAACGGGCTTCGACGTACAACTCCGGCTTTTTCACACTACCGGTTTGCCCTAAGGTCGCGATAAGCTGGCCTTTCTTCACCCGCTGCCCTTCCTTAACCTGCAAGGAATCATTATGGGCGTAAACGGTTAAATGCTCGGTATCGTGTTTAATGACCACCATATTGCCGTACTGACGAATTCCGTTACCGGCATACACGACCTTACCGGCTGCCACCGCATACACTCCATCGCCGATACCGCCATAAATACGCAAGCTGTTCAAACCGGATGCATCCTTCACGTATTCGTATTTGAGTTTCTTTTTGACCGGCCAACTGAAATTCGCTTTCTTATAGGCACTGGAGGAAGGTTGTGTTTTTGCAGAACGGTGGGAAGCCGTGCTCCGGCTTGATGAACCGCTTGGAATGGTCAATTCCTGTTTGACATACAAGGTATAAGGCGGCACCAAATGATTTTTATCCGCCAGCGCCATCATATCAACATCGCAACGAGCGGCGATTTCACTCAAGGTATCCCCGCTCCGCACCACATACACCGAACCGCAACCGGACATGTCATCGAAATAGGCCCGACTCCCGGCTTCACCACGGTATCTTGCCGGTGCACAGCCTGTAATCAGCCATACCACTTCTATCAGCAATATTCCGATGAGTGCCTGCTTCATGAGGGGATAAAAACCTTACAACTGTTTGATTAAAAGATAAACGACCACCAATAGGATTAAACCATAACCGATCCAATCGATGTATTGACGAATCTTGGATTCATACCGCTCACCGCCGACCTTCATCAGCGCAGCCACCAAAAAGAACCGTGCGCCGCGGCCGATGAACGAGGCCAGAATAAACGGCAATAATGCCATATTAGTCGCTCCGGCGGAAATGGTAAAGAGCTTATAGGGAATCGGACTGAACCCGGCCAAGAAAACAATCCACACACCGTATTCATCGAAAAACCTTCGATGGTTCGATATTTATCAACGTAGTTCACCGATTCTAACAGCGGCCAAATGGCTTCCAGCATCCAATAACCGATGGCGTAACCCAGCAGTCCGCCCAACAGCGAGGTAACAGTCGTGATCCAAGCAAAAAATAGGCGCGATTCGGCTGAGACAAACTCATCGGCATCAACATCACATCCGGCGGAACCGGGAAAAAAGAGGCTTCGGCAAAACTCATCCCGCCTAGGTACCACGGGGCTTTAGGGTGTTTCGACCACTGAAGGGTCTTATCGTACAATCGGCGGAACAATTTTTTTCCTTTTCATGACATATTATGTTTCGATGCCTGACAGCATCGGAACGAACATTACCGGCCCCAAATAGTCTTCGGTGTAACCGGTTTCGGTTTTGACAAAGCCGAACAATCCCTGCTCAGTCCCGCCGATTGGCATCACCAAACGGCCACCGACTCTCAGCTGATCCAACAGCTCCTGCGGTACCGACTCCGGTGACGCCGCGCACACAATACCGTCAAACGGCGCTTCAGAAGGAATCCCCCAAAAACCATCTGCCACATTGGCATGGACATTGTTTAACCTTAACTGCTTCAATACCTGTTGCGCGCGGAGCAATAACGGCTCAATCCGCTCCACACTGTACACTTCGTCCACCAGCAAAGCCAATATCGCGGCCTGATAGCCTGAACCGGTCCCGACATCCAACACCTTATGCAAAGGTCCGTCCGCCAGCAACCAGGACGTCATTTTCGCCACCACCCAAGGCTGAGAAATGGTCTGACCGTGACCAATCGGCAAGGCCGTGTCTTCATAGGCCCGCGAAGCCATGGCTTCATCGATGAATAAATGTCTGGGCGTCACTCGAATGGCGTTCAAAACCGCTTCATCTGTAATACCTAAAGCCATCAGGCGTTCTACCAAACGGTTACGAGTGCGTTGTGATGTCATGCCAACCCCCTGAGCGTCAGAATAGGCTTCATTTGGGTATTCAATCGGCTGGTTTAACAGACTTTTCATGGATTCTCTTCAAACCAGCCTTTTAGCAGTGCTTGCATTTCATAATGGGTTAAGTCGATTTTCAACGGCGTGACCGACGCATAACCATTTTCGACCGCATGGAAATCCGTTCCCTCGGAAGCATCCTCCGCCTCACCGGCCGGGCCGACCCAGTAAATGGGCTTACCACGCGGGTCTTTGGTACGCACCACCTGCTCCGAACAATGGCGCTTACCCTGTCGTGTAATTTGAATGCCGTTCAATTCTTCAACCGGGATATCCGGGACATTGATATTGAGAATAGTGGATTTATCCAACGGCAATTTTTGAAAATCTTTGAACAGGCGTGTCACCACCTCAGCGGCGGTCTCAAAATGGCGATCCCCACACAAAGACACCGCAATGGACGGTTTACCTAAAAAACGTCCTTCCGTGGCCGCAGCGACCGTACCGGAATAAAGGACATCGTCCCCCATATTGGCGCCGGCATTAATACCGGAAATCACCATTTCGGGTTGAAAGTCCAGAGCACCATTGATGCCCAAATGCACACAATCGGTCGGCGTGCCGTTCACACTGTAAATGGCATCTTCATGCCGGGTAATTCGAAGCGGTTCCATCAAAGTCAGAGAGTTACTGGCCGCACTGCGGTTTCGGTCCGGCGCAATAAGCCGAATATCGGAGTGTACATTCAGACGATGCATACACTGCCACAACGCCCGAATGCCTGGAGCGTCATAGCCGTCATCGTTGGATAACAAGATTTTCATAACCTGCCTTGACTAGGGTAAAATAACAGCTGTCCTTTAGACCATGTCATTATAGTATGTCTCACATTTCAGATGAAGATAAATCCCTGTTTGCGGAAGCCGTTCAAGGCACGCAAAAACTGAATCCGCGTAAAACCGTCGCAACGGTTACGCCGAAATCGCAGCCGCCCCTACGTCACAAACGCCGTTCGACTTCACCTGAACCCAGTCAATTATTTCAAGGAAACGACCAGGCCTGGCCGTCTCGCGTATCCGCGTTTGAATACATCGAGTACCAGCATCCAAACTGCTCGGCTCAGGATTTCAAGCGTCTACGAAAAGGCGACTTCAAAACACGGTTCTGTCTGGACTTACACGGCCATACCGAGTTGGAAGCCGAAAAGGCCCTGGAACACTTCATTCACGAAGCACTGCAAAGCCAAGCCCGCTATCTGATTATCGTGCACGGTAAAGGCTATCACTCGGAATCCGATTACCCCGTCCTCAAAACTTGGTGAACTACCGTTTACCGCAAATTCCCGACTTGCTCGGTTTTTGCAGCGCGCAACCCAAAGACGGTGGCACCGGAGCCGTTTACGTGTTTTGAAAACCAGCGTTAGCCTTACGGCAAAGAATTCGAAGGCGTTTCAGTAGCCTCGTTACTTTCCATATCGGTTTGTTTTTCAACCGCTTTTGGCTGTGATTTCGGTAACTCGATAATCTTAATGAAGGCCTCATCCTCACCAATCATGCCCAGTTTTTGTCGGGCAATGGTTTCAATCGCTTGCGTACTGGATTGCAAATCCTTCACCTCTTTACGAAGCAAGGCGTTGTTTTGTTCCAACACATCGATTTTAGAATGCAGTTCATCGAGATTTTTTTGAAGGGATAGCAGTTCGCCCACGCCACCGTCCGATGACAGTAAGCGAACCTGTAGAATCAAAATAACAATTGCGAGTGCAATGTAGATGATTTTCAAGATTAACCCGGATTATTTCAGGTTATAAAACGCGTCTTTTCCAGGGTAAACGGCCGCGTCGCCCAATTCTTCCTCAATACGAATCAATTGGTTGTACTTGGCGATACGATCCGTTCTGGACATGGAACCGGTTTTGATTTGCCCCGAACCGGTCGCCACAGCGATATCGGCAATGACCGTATCTTCGGTTTCACCGGAACGGTGAGACACCACGGCCACGTACGTCTGAGCATCCGATCGTTCTGGACATGGAACCGGTTTTGATTTGCCCCGAACCGGTCGCCACAGCGATATCGGCAATGACCGTATCTTCGGTTTCACCGGAACGGTGAGACAC
>LZQR01000147.1_pt1 | contig 19405 bp, 20 predicted proteins | sample 768601 | NCBI WGS metagenome assembly LZQR01 (sample SAMN05207299, study PRJNA324521) | oil field metagenome | isolation source: sample BH-FW-24 from oil reservoir | place: India: Bombay High | collected 2015-12-04
TCGATACCTTAATACCGCCACCCGTTGAGGTAGAACCCGCACCAATCAGCATCAACACAATCATTACCAACAAAGCAGGCTGGGTAAACTGAGCCAAATCGACACTGTTAAAACCCGCTGTTCGCGCACTGGCTGATTGGAAGAACGCCGCTAGCCACTGCCCTGCCACAGGTAAAGATTCCATTGTGTTTGGGTTATGCCTCTCCAATAACCAGAACATCACAGTACCAACAGCCAGCAGCACTGGCGTGGCAATGAGCATGATTTTGGTATGCAGATGCAAGAAGTGGAAACCTCTGCGCCAATGCAGCCATAAATCACCAATGACCGTAAAGCCCAAACCGCCGAAGATAAACAAACCCGCTAGTGTAAAAATAACCACTGGATCATTCACAAAGCTCATCATGCTATCGGAGAAGAGTGCAAAACCGGCATTATTGAAGGCCGAGATAGAATGGAACAGCGCATAGAACATGCCCGTTTGCCAGCCCATTTCTGGCACCCAGCGAAACGAAAGGAAAAGAAAACCAATCGTCTCAGCAATCAGTGCGAAGATAACGATTTTCTTCACCAGCTTACGCAGATTTACTTGGTGATCTTGACCCAAGGCATCTTTGGCTAACGCTTGTTGTCGAAGGCTCAAACGAACCCCAAACATGTAAAGCAGGACAGCAGAGAGGGTCATTTGCCCTAACCCACCAACTTGCATTAAAACATCAGCAGAATTTTACCTGCTAGTGTGAAGTGCTCACCCGTATCCACCACACCTAGGCCGGTCACACTGATGGCCGAAGTTGCGGTAAATAGTGCATCGGTCAGTGACAAACCGGTAACAGAGAACACTGGTAGCGTGAGCAGTACAGCAGAAGGCAATAACACACCGAGAAAGCTCAGCAATATAATGCGCGGTTCGCCACCTTTCGCTTTATCTCGTTTGCCATCTGGGACGTAAAAAACGCCTCTCTGATGAAATTGCTTCATAGTGATTTCAACTTGCTCGCAAGTTTATCTTGAGGACCAACGACAATGATGAGGTCGCCGATTTCTAATATGGAATTCAGGTCAGGCGCTTTGGTGATCTCAGGGCCACGTTTAAAACCCAGCACTTGTACGCCTTCGACTTTACACAAAGCCAAGTCGCCTAGGGTTTACCCATCCAGCGCGAGCCAATGACAAACTCCGTCATCGCTAGGCCGCTGCCAAGTGGGTGGAACTCAAGTACGCGTTTATCAAGCATCTTACGCGCAACACGAATCCCCATATCACGCTCAGGCATGATGATGTGGTCTGCACCAATTTTTTGCAGCACGCGTGCTTGGAAACGATCGTTCGCTTTGACCCAAACCGATTTCACGCCCGCCTCTTTCGCAATCAGCGTCGCAAGAATGCTGGCATTCACATCGGCACCAATGGCAATCATAACCATGTCATAGTCGTCGAGTTTGAGTTCAGCTACCGTATCTTCTTGAGTACAGTTTGCCACGATAGCTTGACTCACGAACCCCGCCGCCTCTTTCACTCGGTCTTCATTGATGTCTACCGCCAAAACCTGTGAGCCGGAATCCTGCAGTTCTTTACAAACAGCCAAGCCAAAACGACCCAGACCAATTACCGCAAATTGCTTATCACCCGTTTTCATTCGTGCCTCATTTATGCGTTGAATAGCAGGCGCGAAAGTCTGCGCCTATTCCTCACCATCTGCAAACAAGACGACAAAAATTGACAAAACCCTAACTCAGACTTTCGCACTCCATGTCTGTAAAGCGTAAGACACAATGATTGGGTTTTCCTAATTATTCGCAAGTAAATCAAAAGAATAGCCACCAAGTTCACACTTAGTGCGGGGTTATATTCATCGTCCATTCAAAACCGCTGCTTTTAGCCAGCAAACACCAATTCGTCTGCCATGGAAAGCATGTATACCCAAGTGACTTCAAGATGCAGGATTCAGAGCGTTGTCATTGATTCGAGGTCAAGGAAAACAACGCAGCGTAATAGCCAGCTCTTTCCAAGTTGTTTGACGCAGAAGTCGAGTCAATGACACGCTCCCAAAGGGCGAGCTGTCTTGGCTTGTATACTTTGTTGTCGATTCTTGATTTAGACCCACTAGATCTTTAAATCGCCGCCGCGTCTACAAACCAAGTCATTCTCGCTGAACCTAGCATCTCGAGGTGACTTGGGTATATACAAAACTAAAAAAGGCCCCTTTGAAAGGAGCCTTCTTGAATACTTGAGAGTAGGAGATTAGAAGCTTGAGGTGTCTTGGAACAAGCCTACTTTTAGATCTTTTGCTACGTAGATTTCCTTGCCGTCTACACATACACGGCCATCAGCTAGACCCATTACCAATTTACGGTTAACAACACGCTTCATGTGGATCTCGTAAGTCACTTTTTTAGCTGTTGGTAGAATTTGACCCGTAAACTTCACTTCGCCAACACCTAGAGCGCGTCCTTTACCTTTACCGCCAACCCAGCCTAGGAAGAAGCCAACAAGTTGCCACATAGCATCAAGGCCCAAGCAACCAGGCATTACTGGGTCACCAGGGAAGTGACAATCAAAGAACCAAAGATCTGGAGTAATGTCCAATTCTGCTAGGATCAAGCCTTTACCGAAATCACCTTCAGTCTCAGACATTTTTGTGATGCGGTCCATCATCAACATGTTTGGTGCTGGTAGCTGAGGGCCTTGTGGCCATAGTTCGCCTTGGCTAGAAGCTAGAAGATCTTCACGGGTGTATGAATCACGTTTGTTTTGCATTATCAATTACTCCAATTTTTGATAGCTGCATCTTAGTGAACACGTGTACGCTAAACAACTCCGATCAGTACTAGACAAACCAGTTTTTGATGCGCTCCACAATTCCTTCTGGATGCTCGTGTCTTTCAAAGTTTTCAATACGTTCGGCTATCTTACCGATGATGCTGTCGTCTTCACCTCGGAATGGCTTGGACATCAGAAGAGGAATCGCTTCATCAACAGTAGAAACAGACCAAAGGTGGAACTCACCATTCTTAATGCTTTCTATGACATCTTTATGTAACGAAAGGTGCTTTAGGTTAGTTTTCGGCATAATCACGCCTTGCTCACCTGTGAAGCCTTGATGCTTACACACTTGGTAAAAACCTTCGATCTTTTCATTCAAACCACCGACGGCTTGCACACGACCAAATTGGTCTACCGCGCCAGTCACCGCGATCTGCTGATTAACTGGAGATTCAGACAGGGCACTTACCAAACAGCAAAGCTCCGCTAAAGAGGCGCTATCTCCATCTACTTCACTGTATGATTGCTCAAAAACAATTGACGCAGAGTAAGGTAGCGGCTCATCTAAATTCAACGCCGAGCTCACAAATGCTTGCATGATCATCATACCTTTAGCGTGCAGGTTGCCACCAAGCTCCGCTTTACGCTCAACATCTGAAATATCACCATCACCAAAGTGAATAACACAAGAAATACGCGCAGGTTCACCATAAGAGACCGGATGTCCAGCCATATCAATAACAGTAAGACCGTTAATTTGGCCTACTTGTTCGCCGGTCGTTTCAATGATCACTTGTCCATCAAGAATGTCATCAACTGCACGCTGTGGTAGGTACGACTCGCGGTAATATTTATCATCAATAGCCTGATCAATATCGTCGAATTCGATAACCGATGAGTTTGAATATTGGCTAGCAAGACCTAATAGCTGGTTGTGCCACATGACACCGAGCGGTAGATAGTGTTGATCTTCTGTGTAGCGCACCCCTGCAAGAATTAATCTTCTGAACGCTTCATTGCTCAATGTAGGATGCTGGTACTTCTGGCAAATCCAGTTTACCAAACTAATGTAATTCCTCAGGTTTTCTTGAGATAGGTGGATATCGTCTTCAACCTCTGTATACATCGTCAGACCTGCAGAGAAGTCTTCATCGACATACTCGATTTCAGCCAACTGGTTTCGGTCACCAGTAATGATCAGTTTTACATTGTATTCTTGCGGCGCAAAAGGCGATGAAGCAATTCGATTTGGAGTAAGATTAATTGGAGCAAAGCTTCCACCTTGAACCGCAGCTTTGATGTTTGGCCAGCGTGCAGCATTCGCAAGCACCAAGTTCGCAGGAATAACAAGATAGCCGCCATGTGCTTTGGAAAGTAAGCCAGATTCAAACGTCGCTTGACCATCTTGGTTCACACAGTAGCGATCAAACAACTCTTTAGCATCGAGTGACTCTGTTGCAACAACAGGTGCAGAGGTTTTAGCCTCCAACACTTCGCTAATGAAGCCTCGGTAAATCGCATTATCAGTGCAATTCACCAATAAAATGCGAGTTAATCCTTGTACACGCGTAAATCGCTCAGTGGTTGCTTCAAGCCTCGGCTGAAGGTCAATGAAAGGCTTTGCTGGGAGAGAAGTGGCGTTGCGTAAAATCTCTTCGTACTGTTCAAAAGAAGGGGTGACATCTTGCCAGTTAACTTGGTTCATTCAAATTCATCTTAATTTAGTCTTAGGGGCATTATAGCGAAACGGCGATCAACTCCCTAGCGACAATTTGACCAATCCAAAAATTCTGTAAATTCAGTTGATTAAACCTTCGACAAATGAGTGATCAGCATCGATACTTTTAGGAGTTTTAATTGCCGAACCTGCACAGTTGGGTTACGCTGTAACCATACGTGCATTGAGGGTCAGAAGGATGAAATATCAGCAGCTTGAAAATTTAGAATGTGGTTGGAAATGGAAGTATCTCATTAAAAAGTGGAAAGATGGTGAAGCCGTTACTCGATACATCGATACAAGCGAAGCCGATGCTGCGATTGCTGAACTTCGTAAACTCGAGCATGAACCTACTCAAGTTCTTGCTTGGATTGAGAACCACATGTCAGAAGAGCTTGATAACAAGCTGAAACAAGCGATCCGTGCAAAGCGTAAACGTCACTTCAATGCGGAGCAAGTCCACACAAAGAAAAATCCATAGATCTTGACTATCGAGTGTGGGAAAAGCTTTCTAACAGAGCAAACGAGCTAGGTTGCACACTATCCGATGCCATTGAGTATTTGCTGTCAGAAGCATCTCGAAGCGAGAAAGCGAGCATGAAGGTATCATCGTTGAAAGAAGACTTGAGTAAATTGTTGTCCAGCTAAGGAGAATCATATGCTTTACGTAATATTGATTGCTGCTGTTGTCATTTTTGGCTTATCGCTGTAGATAGACCAGTCCTAAAAGTTAAGTTCGAAAAAGGGCACATATCGAAAGTGAAAGGTCATATACCACCTTCTTTTAAACACAACCTGCAAGACATCGCTGAGCATGCTCCTTTCGATGGTGAGATGAAAGTCTACAATCAACGTACTGGGATGCGTTTAGCTTTCTCCAAAGAAGTGCCGAAAAAAGTTCAACAACGCATTAGGAACGTTTTTCCTCATCAAGGTTTTAAGTCAACCAAAGGCAAAAAACGCGCTTAAGCAAACTATCAATTACTTATTCGTGTTAGACGGGACGCATTAATTGCGTTCCCGTTTTTATTTCAATATAGTCAGTGTTCTAGAGTTTCACTTTTACGAAATCGAAAGGGAACTTCATGCGATACACTGTCACGTTTTTGTATTTATTATTTGGGATTTCTGTTGCTACAGCTGATGATTCTGAGACGAATCCCGTGGCGAAAAAAATTAAAGCGGAGTTACAGAAGAAAACTGATAGAGAATTTGATGGTTACCATGGGTATTGTGACCTGATGATTGAAATGGAACACAAAGGTAAAGGTGCAAAGATCAAGAGGGTAAAAAGCAGTGGTGATAAACGCGTATGCCAGTTCACCAAATCAAATGTGAAAATTGGCAAACGTTATCGCTATAAATTCTCTGAAAAGTACATACGACTACACATAACAACGGGCAATTAGCATTCACTAATAATATTTCGATAATTAGTATTCATTTATAAGTGGAATTAATATCACATTCCATTTACTGCATGTGTCTTTATAGATAAACTTGCCGACAGGAAAATAAAAACAACGTTAGGAATATCAGTTTGTTGCTCACGCAAAAAATTACACACCAGAAGCAATGGACATCGCGGTCAAAGTATCGAAAGAAGTCGAACTTAGACATGCCAAGTGGCTAGCTAGTATGAACCACCAAGTGGATCAGTCACAAGTGGATAAGCTCCTCAGTTTACAGGGGCGTTATTGTGACGATGTGATCTTTAGTGAAGAAGACAGAATCACGCGCAACCAAAGAATACTTCTCATGTGCGAACAAGAGCGAGTAAAAGAAAAACGCCAAATCGTGGAAGACAAGCAGAGAACACTGCAAAAAGTCATCAGCGATGTATCGAAAGTCGCCGAGCGAATGTTAATGAAGAAGCTTGAAACGCTTCCAATTGATAAATTATCGAGCAATATACCCCATTGAACTGTTCGCATCGTTTGCTTATTCTCCATCACTCAGCTTTTCAAAACTGACAGGCTTGGCCGGCGATTGCCACCAACTAAGCTCAACGATTATTGATCTGATTGAAAACTCTAGACTGCGTGAGCGAGGAAGTGCAGCTAAAACCAGCTCAGATATAAGAGTTGCGATTAGTCGTCTTGGAATTGAAATTGCCGCAAGCTATTCCCAGTCTTAATGGCACGACCAATAATGAGGTGGTCAGACAGTAATACTAAGATCCTGACCCCCAAGTTTTGGCAACAACTGGTCTTGACTGCCAACGTTACCAAAATGCGATTGGAATCGGCAGGTGTTCAAGATGCTGATTGTGGTGTTCTAATTGGAACATTCGTAGCCTAGGAAGCATAGTGCTGATTAATCATTTCACAGACACTTTCGAAGATGCCCTAATTGAAGTCATGCTGAACTATAGAAAGACGAACAGAAAAGGTGAGTATTATGCTTGTGCCGACGTTCGACCTAATTCAGCGTTCTTACCTAAGTTATTGTTGATATGGAAGCAGCGGTCACTAAAACGACTTATGGAAAGCTTCAACTGGCCGAAAAGTGCAGAGCATATTAAAGTTGCCATTCTAGAAGACATAGAAAACAAACCGATCTTAGAACGCAGCATCTATGGAGCAGCATTAGCACAGGCTAGGGCGTATGCAATATACGACAGCTTATCGAGAAGCGAAGTGTTCGCAGAAAAACACAAGCCATTTTGGTTTGCTAACGTTCAGCTCTCAGGAGAAGCGTTATCATCCATTAGAATGAGCGCTCCAGGCAAGATGACTCTTATGATTTAGAAGAGTTACAATGTCACAAAACTTCAAGCGACCAAGTCTGGTCGCTTTTTTATTGCTCTGGAAAAAGGTTAAATCGTCAGTTCGGAAACTAGAAATAGTCTTTGTTACAAACATCTAGGGCCATAGTGACAGCGTAACATTGAAGTTATGAGGCAGTATGGTGAGAGCCATCAATTTGAATGAGTTCGCCTAAACAATCACGTCGGTAACGAGGTTGGTAAAATCGGGGCTTGCGTTTAGAGTGTGGAACCCAAAGACCATCAGCGATCATCCATTGGCGAAGCGTTTCCAAGGAGATATTAAATCCGTGAATCTCTATAAGCTTTTCATGTACGAGCGTTGGGCCAAAATTTAGATAGTATTCTGAGATAAGTTTGAGTACGTGGAGCTTGGTGTCATCGCTGATGCGATTACTCGAAGGTTTACCACGGTTGCCATGAGCTAGGGATTCAACGCCAAGTTCCTTAAAAGCTTTAAGTATGCGAGACAAGTGTCGGTAGCTTATTCCAAGAATGGATATGGCATCTCGGCGCTTTAATTTATTGCTCAACACATCTTGGATAATGGAGAAACGTTGTAATTCATGGTCGTTCATCGTAACTAGCATCCTAAATACTTCCAAGCAAACATAGGACATATTCACTTGGAAATATTAGGACATTATCGCTTTTGGTTTACAAATTCAGTGCGCATTATATGTGTTATGTTAAATGGAGTGTCAACGTACGCCAAATCTTCTCTGGATTGCTCTCCTATCTCCTCTCAGATTTTAAAATACGGCGCTTTTTGACAGTACCATTAAACATAATGGTGATTTACCATAAAATACTTAATATAGATCTTAATAATCTTACGATTGTTAAGATCTATATTAACGCGCTACGCGGTTTCAACTAACGATTGAATTGCTTCGTAGATCTCTTGTCGTCGAACTGGTTTTGAAACAAAACCGTCCATGCCGGCTTTCATGCATGTAGTCTTGTCACTTTCCAGTGCGTGAGCTGTTAACGCGATGATTGGAATATTAATGCCTTTCTGTCTGATTAGCCTCGTCGCTGTTATCCCATCCATAATTGGCATTGAGACATCCATCAAAATGATGTCGATGTTTTGTCTTTGTTCTTCAAGAAATGCGATTGCTTCTGCGCCGTGGCTAGCAATAAAAACATTATGTCCTAACTTGTTTAAGATTAGTTTAATTACAAGTTGATTAGACTCTGTATCTTCTACAACAAGAAGGTTCACTGCTTTTGATGGATGATTGGGCTCTATCTTTACCGGTCTATCTTGATTATTTCTCGTTAACACAGGTATCTTAATTTCAAAGTGTGAGCCAACATTCTCTTCACTTTTAACGCTGATTGTTCCTCGCATCATTTCAACCAAATGTTTGGTGATAGCAAGTCCAAGGCCTGTACCTCCGAATCTTCGAGTAATCGAACTGTCTCCTTGATGGAAAGCAGTGAAAAGATGTCCGATTTTTGATTGAGGGATTCCAATTCCGGTATCCACCACTGAGATTACAAGCTCACCATCACGTTCAATAACCGAGACGTTGATACCACCAAAATCAGTGAATTTGCTGGCGTTCCCAATTAAATTGAAAAGTACTTGAGACAATCGAGTCGAATCGATCCAATATTGCTTGTTATTATCCAAGTTACATTGGTATTCGAAACTCAGGTTTTTACTTATAGCTACCTGTTTTTGTTGGGAAATAACCAGGGTTACCGCGTCACGTAAGTTTGTCCATTGTTCGCTTAGACGAAAGCTTCCCGACTCTATTTTGGACAAATCGAGGATATCGCTAATTATCGCTAATAACAGATCTGCTGAGCACTCCATTTGATTCAAAACTTCAAATTGGCTTTCTGTTAACGTCGACTGTCTTAATATGTCGAGCATACCCAAAACCGAGTTCAAAGGGGTTCGAATCTCATGACTCATCATAGCGAGAAATTCAGATTTTGATTGGTTAGCGCGTTCTGCTTCTTCTCTTGCTTTAGCAAGTTGCGAAGTACGCACCTCTACGATACGTTGTAACTTTTCTTTCGTTTCAATATCGATTACCGCTCTTTCTATCAGAGGTCGAAACCGCCTAAGGGTTTCTTTGTTTTCGATACTAAAGTGCCCTTTTTGCGCGCCAACAAGTATGATGATAGTTTGCGTAACTTCAGAGCGAATACCAGTTAAAAGCATGGAATTTACCTGACTTTTAATAAAGGAGTTAAGCCCCTCAAACTCCTTTAACCGCATTGGTTCAAACAGCAAAATACATTCACCATTGAGCGCCCTCTCTGATGCGTTACCCGGTAACCAACTAGCTCTATCAAAGACGCTATTTGTCGATAGAAGTGTTTGAAATTTTGTTGATTGCAGTCACGGGTAATGACGATAAAGTCATCAAAGTCGATGTATTTCTTTAGAACGCTGTTGAGGCCGGAAAAAATTTCGTGGCGATTACGAGCCTCACTCATAGCAGAAATGGCTGATAAGATTGCTTTGTTTTCGTCAGCTAAGAGCTTCTCTCGCTGTCTTGCCTCTTTTAGTTCGACAAGAGCCTCTTGTAACGCTTCTTGTTGGTAAATCTCTAAATATTTATCTTTCATAAGGTTTATGGAAAATTGCCGATGATATCATCAAGTTTCCATGTCCATTTTCGCCACCTATAAATCTTCCTTGCTCACCAAAAGTAAACGGGCAAATAAAAGGTAGGTTCTCTAATTCCTGGTTAATTTGTTCACAAACGCTGTTTATGTCCTGCTTTAAGTGCAGCATAGGACCAGCACAAAAGATATTGATTACCCCTATTTTTCGAGACTCTTCTAACTTTTGATTAAATGCTGCGTTCACTACTCTTGCGGCTCTTGCGACAAGATGCTGCCGACTTCCCTGCATCAACGTCAAAGATTCGCCTTCTTGGATACTTGTAAAGAGCTCGATTCCACCTTGTTTGGTCTCTCTTATTGGATGTGAGAGTTTGTAGTAAGGTCTCTCGTAAAGATGCCCAGCGATTCTCCCCAATGGATAAGCACTGGAGTTGGTAAATAGAAAGCTTTCTTTGTCGGATTGTGTCTCTTGGTGATTAGTCCACTCACGGTAGACATCGAGAGCGGGTTTATTATCTATCTCTAGTAAGATGCGATCTTTCGTTTTCGTCGCAATACCTGTTATCCCCGTTGGAGAATGCCCAGCACTAAAAGCGATATCAACGGGCTGTGATGAGTAAAATAGCGTCAGGCTAACACCGTTTTGCTGAGCACCCTGAGAAGTAATATCGACCAGTTACCTTCGATATTATTATCCGCAGCCGACCCGCCAATGATGGGGACTAGCGTCCCAAACCTTTCATCAATACATTCGATGATGGTTTCTTCATGCCCAGGGGTTGCGTGTAAAAGGATGAGATTCGGCACCTCTCCTATTCTATCTGCATGCACCAATGCCATGTTTAATGCAGCATCTACACTCGCTTCAACATTTGCTCCAAAAGTTGAGATACCCGTACCATATGCGTGATGGCCCGAATCATAAATCGCGAGTATCGCAATCACCGGCCCTTGGTGATAACCATGATTTGTCATTATCGCTTGGCAGGAGCTAGCACCGTGAACGGTTGTCTCGGGGAACAGCTCAACAAAAGCGCTTTGGATTACTCTGAAATCGTACTCTTCGGTGTAATAACAGACGATATGCGACAGGTTATCCTCAGTCAGCTCAGAGCGAAATCGTTTGATAGCTAAATATTCGTCGGTAATATGAGTAAATAATGATTGGCACTGCATACGATTTTATTATTGGTTATCACTTTACTGTTATACCACTGCGACAATTTAGTGCTAAGCATGACGGTATTAATTGCATAAGAAGATGTAATTATCTCGTGTCAGATCTGATTTATAAATGAACTTGGACAATGTTTTCGTTTAATTTGAAATTAATTGTCTTCTTCTCAGAAATACTATTCCAATCGAGGTCACGAAATTCATCATCGATATTAATAAAATCCCCCGTTTGATTTAGATCAATTTTCAGACTGTCTGTTTTTGAGCTTTCGATCGAAAACCCTTTCGAAGTCTTATTTATGATTATTTTCTCAGCACCAATTGTTACATCACATCGTTGTTTTGTGAACAATCTACCTCTCTGTTCGTCTCGTAAGTAAAGGTGCGCCAGAAAAAGGCACCAATTAAAAGACTGAGCATGATTAAGATTTGTGCAAGTCGTGCCTTTGTTAACTTTTGTGCGGCCATAATTCCTAATATCCTTGTTACAAACTTCAAACTTTTTAAATAAAAAATGATTTCCAGAGGTCTTGTAAGGTTACTACTCTGTCATTGAAATGTTAATTCAAGTATAGTGTCACGCTGAAAATGCCACTTTTTATTAAAGTCAGCAATGGAAATAAAGTGATGATAACACTTGAATTCTAGAGTTTACTTGGGTGGTGTTACGACGCAAGTCGTGTTGGAAGTAAAGTGTAGTTAATTAGAAATTGGAAGCATGCAAATGAGCCAAGTAAAGCAGCTAGAGCAAAGCTACAACTATACAGTCGTTCGTCAGTTTACCCTAGTCACTATTTTGTGGGGAATTGTCGGAATGGGTGTTGGTGTGTTTATAGCCGCTCAGTTAGTTTGGCCACAGCTAAACTTTGATACGCCGTGGTTAACGTTCAGTCGTTTACGCCCACTGCATACAAATGCGGTAATCTTTGCGTTTGGTACTAGTGCTCTGTTCGCAACATCTTATTATGTCGTACAGAGAACTTGTCAAACGCGTCTTTTTGGGGGGCCACTGGTCGCCTTTACGTTCTGGGGATGGCAAGCAATAATCGTCGCAGCCGCTATTACCCTACCCCTTGGGTACACATCGTCAAAAGAATACGCAGAGCTTGAATGGCCAATAGATATCGCTATTGCTATCGTATGGGTATCATATGCTGTCGTATTCTTCGGAACATTGGTCAAACGAAAGACCTCCCACATTTATGTGGCTAACTGGTTCTTCGGCGCCTTTATCCTCACAGTAGCGGTACTTCACATCGTTAACAGCATGGCTATTCCTGTATCACTTGGTAAATCTTACTCGATTTACTCCGGTGCTGTGGATGCTATGGTTCAATGGTGGTACGGACACAATGCGGTAGGTTTTCTACTGACCGCTGGTTTCCTAGGTATGATGTACTACTTTGTTCCTAAACAAGCTGAACGCCCTGTCTACTCTTACCGTTTATCTATCGTTCACTTCTGGGCTCTTATCTCTCTTTATATCTGGGCTGGCCCTCACCACTTACATTACACTGCGCTACCTGACTGGACTCAATCCCTCGGTATGGTGATGTCTCTGGTTCTATTTGCTCCATCTTGGGGTGGTATGATCAACGGTATCATGACGCTGTCTGGCGCGTGGCATAAACTTCGATACGATCCTATTCTGCGTTTCCTAATTGTTTCATTGTCTTTCTATGGTATGTCTACATTCGAAGGTCCAATGATGGCAATAAAACAGTGAACGCACTATCGCACTACACAGACTGGACCATTGGACACGTTCACTCTGGAGCATTGGGTTGGGTAGCCATGGTTTCTATCGGTTCTGTATATCACCTTGTACCTAAGCTTTTCGGTCAGGAACGTATGTACTCAGTAAAACTGATCAATGTACATTTCTGGTTGGCGACTATCGGCACGGTTTTCTACATCGTTGCTATGTGGATCTCAGGCGTAATGCAAGGACTAATGTGGCGAGCAGTTAACTCTGACGGCACACTGACTTATAGTTTTGTTGAATCCGTTGCAGCCTCTCATCCATTCTACTTTGTTCGCTTCCTAGGCGGTCTTATTTTCTTGTCGGGTATGTTCTTGATGGCATACAACACCTACAAGACGGTTAGTGCCCCGAAAGAGAGCTTAAAAGCAGTTCCACAACCGGCTTAGGGAGAATTGAGTGTGAGTAATAATTCTAATAACCGCCACGAAATCTTAGAGCGTAACGTAGGTTTATTGGCAATCTTTATCGTGTTTGCGATTAGCTGGGGGGCGCTTGTTGAAATAACGCCTCTCATCTATCAAAAGCAGACAACAGAGCCTGTTGACAACTTAAGAGCCTACAGTGCTTTAGAGATGGAAGGTCGTGACATCTACATTCGCGAAGGCTGTAATGTGTGTCACAGTCAGATGATTCGTCCTTTCCGCTCTGAAACAGAGCGCTACGGTCACTACTCTGTTGCTGGTGAAAGCGTTTGGGAACACCCATTCCTATGGGGTTCTAAGCGTACTGGTCCAGATTTGGCTCGTGTAGGCGGACGTTACTCTGATGAATGGCACCGTGTTCATCTGATCAACCCTCGCGAACTGGTGCCAGAGTCTATAATGCCAGGTTACCCGTGGTTAGCTGAAAACATTCTCGATGGGAAGCTTACTCCTAAGAAATTGACGCTTTTCAGAGACAATTTTGGTGTTCCGTACACTGATGAGCAAATCGCAAATGCGACTAAAGATGTACAAGGTAAATCTGAGATGGACGCAGTCATCGCATACCTTCAGTCTCTTGGTCATGCGATGAAATAAGGAGTCGATATGGATTTCGGTACAATTCACAGCATCTATACCGTTGTTCTCTTTGCTAGTTTCATTGGCATTGTATGGTGGGCATTTGGTAAAAAGCGTAAAGCACGATTGAGGAAGATGCCAATCTAGTGTTTGCAGATGAAGAGCAAGTGAAACCAAATAATCAAGGAGTGGAGAAGTAATGACTACATTCTGGAGTCTCTGGGTTATCGTAATTACTGTCGGTACTCTAGTTGGATGTGCAATCCTCCTAACTTGGTGCGCTAAGGATAAAATGGGCGTCGAGGAAGGTGCAGATATGGGACACGAGTACGACGGTATTCGTGAGCTCAATAACCCTCTACCAAAGTGGTGGACCTATCTGTTTATCAGCACTTTTGTATTTTCTGCTGTTTACTTGGCGATGTACCCTGGACTAGGAAGCTTTAAAGGTTTGCTAAATTGGTCCAGTTCAAATCAAACGGTAACCAACGTAGAAGATTCAAAAAAAGCAATATCTGAGGCACAAGAACAAAAACGTCTCGATCAGTACGCGAAAGAATTGGGCAGTGCAGATGCTTACTTCGGTGAAGCATTCCGCGCGCTTGCTCATAACGCAGATGGTCTACGTCCTATCCCTGAGATTGCGCAAGATCCTGAAGCAATTAAAGTTGGTCAACGTTTGTTCCTGCAGAACTGTTCGCAATGTCACGGCTCTGATGCTCGTGGTCAGAAAGGTTTCCCTAACTTAACTGACGATGCATGGCTGTACGGCGGTGAGCCAGCAGCTATCGTGACTACTATCATGCAAGGCCGTATCGGTCAGATGCCAGCGTGGAAAGATGCACTTGGTGAACAAGGTGTTCAAGAAGTTGTAAGCTACACGCTAAGCTTATCTGGTCGTAAAGTGAACGCACGTGAAGCTGAGGCTGGCAAAGCTCGCTTTGTTGTGTGTGCAGCTTGTCACGGCACTGACGGTAAAGGTAACCCTGCTGTAGGCGCGCCTGACCTAACTGACCAAGATTGGTTATTCGGCGATTCACGCGCTGCAGTAACAGAAACAGTTATGAACGGTCGCTCTGGTGTAATGCCTGCTTGGAAGGACATTCTAGGCGAAGACAAAGTTCAACTTGTCGCGGCATACGTCTGGAGTTTAAGCAACTCTGACAATAAGTAACATTTCAATAACAGCCCCTTTCATAGGGGCTGTCTTTCCTTTAAATTTAAAGCCTTACATTTTTTCATTTAGCTGTTGAGAACTTTTTTATGGTAAAGCCTTGGTATAAACAATTTTGGCCGTGGTTCCTGATCATCCTGCCTTTAACTGTTGTGGTATGGACAATCGTTACAGTGGTCGTATTCGCCAACAATTCAGTTTCGTTGGTTGCAGAGGATTATTATAAAAAAGGCAAAGGGATCAATATCGATATTAGTAAAATGAATGTCGCTCGTGATCTTGGTCTTAACGCTACCGTTTCATCTGATGGCAACACCGTTGTCATCACTTTTAATAAAGGCGAATTACCGCACTTCCCTGCGCTAACTGCGACGTTCACGCACCGTACGTTATCAGACCATGATTTCACGAAGCTGCTTACAGCAGATGCAAAAGGTAACTATCGCTTAACGCCAGAAGACTCCATTAAAGGTCCCTGGTTCGTCGAGCTTGAGCCACACAATCAAGAATGGATGATTCAAGGTCGAGTTGAATTCCCTGCGCAACCAACAACTTTGATGAAGTAAATCTATGTGTAAATCCTGTTATCACTGTGGTGAAGATGTACCAGCCAACACGGATTTCAAAGTAGAAATATTGGGTGAAATTCGCGATATGTGTTGTCCGGGCTGTGAAACTGTCGCTCAGACTATCGTCGATAGTGGTCTAGTCTCCTATTACCAATACCGAACGGCGCCAGCAGAAAAGGCGGATCTAGTCCCTGAGCAACTCCAAGCCCTCATTCATTATGATAACGAGGATGTTCAGTCAGAGTTTGTTCGTAACCATGAGAACACTTCTGAAGTCACGCTCTCTTTGGAGGGCGTCTCGTGTGCCGCTTGTGCTTGGTTGATTGAAAAACAAGTATCGGGTGTTAAAGGCTTGGTTTCCATTCGTGTTAACACCACAACCAACCGCGCTCTACTCGCTTGGGATAAAACTCAAGTTCGACTCAGTGAACTGCTGTCGGTCATTCATAAACTCGGTTACAAAGCCGCCCCTTTTGAGGCAGACAAGCAAGAAGCCACCTACCACAATACAATGAAACAATACCTTTATCGTCTAGGTATAGCGGGTCTTGCAACCATGCAAGTAATGATGCTTGCGGTAGCATTGTATTTAGAAGTCTTTGGCGATTTAGAGCCAGAGTTTAAAAACTACTTCCGCTGGGTAAGCTTAATCTTCGCGACACCTGTACTGCTCTATTCTGCTCTACCTTTTTACCTCAATGCATGGCGCAGCATTAAAGGGCGAACCCTTGGGATGGACGTTCCTGTATCCATTGCACTCATATTTGCTTATGTGGCGAGCTTAGTTGCAACGGTGACTGAACAAGGCGAAGTGTTCTTCGAATCGATCTCGATGTTTACCTTCTTCTTGTTAGTCGGTCGATTCTTAGAGATGCGTGCTCGCCGCAAAGCAGCAGCAGCTAGTGGCAACCTTCTCAAGTTAATCCCAGCGATTGCGACGACGCTAGACGGTGAACAAATCCCGGTAAGAACCTTAAAGGTTGGTGATCGCATTCGTGTCCTTCCTGGCGAACATATACCGGCAGATGGCAAAGTGATTTCCGGTCGTATCCATATCGATGAATCTATGCTGACCGGCGAGTCCGTTCACGTGGTTAAGAAAGCCGGAGATGCCGTTTACGCAGGTACATTAAATGGTGAGGAGTCTTTCGAGCTAGAAGTAACGAACTCGAAAGCAGACTCGATGATTTCGAATATAGTCCGTCTTCAAGATGAAGCACAGCACTCCAAACCAAAAATTGCTGAGATTGCAGACGTAGTCGCGCGCTATTTCGTTGGTGCGATTCTTATTATTTCTGCAGGAACTTGGTTGTACTGGCATCAAACTAAACCTGATGATGCGTTCTGGATTATGTTGTCTGTTCTGGTCGCAACCTGTCCATGTGCTCTATCGTTAGCCACACCAACGGCACTAACTTGTGCAACTTCTCGTATGGGTAACTTTGGTATCTTGCTGCGTAAAGGCCATGTTTTCGAAACACTGTGTAAGATTAATCACCTTGTGGTTGATAAGACAGGCACGTTGACCAAAGGCGACATCGAAATAAGCGAAACCCAAACCTTCTCTGATTTAAGCGAATCCGACACTCTTGCCATTGCTGCGGCACTCGAAGCTCATGCCAACCACCCTATTGCTCGCGCATTTTCAGGGTTTGGTCGTGAAGGTTTCACCGTCAGTGATGTTCAAAATATCATTGGCTCCGGTATCCAAGGTATTTGGAATACCAAGACAGTAAAAATCGGTAGTGCAAGCTTCGTTGTGGGTGAAAATCGCGATGAAGGTAACGCCGTATACCTTTCAGTCGATAATGAACATGTCGCAACCTTCTACTACCGCGATCCAATTCGTAAAGAAAGTAAAGCATTTATCCAACGTTTTGCGGATGCAGGCATTAAAACAACGTTGTTGACAGGCGATTCACTACGAAATGCACAGCCTGTTGCGGATGAAATGGGTATAGACCATGTGATCGCATCGGCAAAACCTGAAGACAAACTCGCGTATCTTAAAGGGTTAGATCAAGACGACATCACTATGATGGTTGGTGATGGTATTAACGATGCACCAACGCTGGCTGGGGCACACCTTTCTGTCGCGATGGGCGGTGGTACGGATGTTGCGAAAGCATCAGCAGATATGACGCTTCTAGGCGATAATTTAGAGAAATTATTAGAGGCAAGATTGCTTGCAATACGTACAAGAAAGATAATCCGAGAAAACTTGGCTTGGTCTTTGGGTTACAACCTGTTAATTTTGCCGCTGGCAGTTGCAGGCTTAGTCGCACCATATGTTGCAGTAGTGGGTATGTCGGCAAGTTCTATCATCGTCGTATCCAACTCGTTGCGACTGCTTAAAGAGAAGTAAGTGAGAGATCAAACATGGAAAGTCTATACATATTAATCCCTATCGCCATTGTATTGGTCTGTGTTGCCGTTGCTATCTTCCTTTGGGCTGTTCGTAGTGATCAGTTTGAAGATCTAGAGCGACAAGGACACAACATTCTTCTTGATGAAGACGAAAAACCAAACAACAAAAAACAATAGCGTTTCTCTATGAGCCCAGACTTTATTGGTGCATTTATGATCGGCCTCGTTGGGGCTGGTCATTGCATGGGAATGTGTGGCGGCATCGCCTCTCTCCTTTCCATGGGTGCACCGAACAACAAACCTTCTTCCTCTATTCCACTTTTCTATAACTTTGGCAGACTGGCAAGCTACGCTTTAATTGGCGCAATGGTTGGAGGTGCGATATCAGGCCTTTCAGAGTTAAGCGGTCTTACCCAGTCTCTTGCGTGGCTTCGATTTGTCGCTGCACTTTTCATGATCTTAGTTGCACTCTACATTGCTAAATGGTGGCAAGGGCTGCTTGTTGTTGAAAAAGCTGGGCAGTATATCTGGAAGTTTATTTCCCCTGCAGGGCAACGACTACTTCCCTTGAAGCACCCCTCCCATGCATTCCCATTGGTTTGTTTGGGGTTGGCTGCCATGCGGATTGGTCTATTCAGCGCTCACTTGGTCTGCCGTTTCGGGCAGCGCATTGAATGGCGGATTAATCATGCTAGCATTTGGGCTGGGGACTCTACCTTCGATGCTCGCGATTGGGTATGGCGCGAGGCATTTTCAGAACCTGAAAAAATCGTTAATATTTAGAAACATCTCAGCATTAATTCTAATAAGCTATGGCATGTATACTGCGCCGGAGCAATGAAAATGCTCGGTTTCATATAGTATGAAAGTCGATATCAGTCATTTTTTACTACCCTTTAGAAGTAACCAGTGATAAAATATTGATGTATATCAAATAGTGAAAGGTTGTTATGATTTCTGAAAAACCTGCAACAAAGCGTATCCAATCAGGCGGTTGCGCGATTCATTGCCAAGATTGTAGCATTAGCCAACTGTGTATTCCGTTCACTCTAAACGAGTCTGAACTTGACCAGCTGGATCAAATCATCGAGCGTAAAAAGCCAATCCAAAAAGGCCAAGAGCTTTTTAAAGCAGGTGATGAGCTAAAATCTCTGTACGCTATCCGCTCTGGCACGATCAAGAGCTACACAATTACAGAACAAGGCGATGAGCAAATCACTGCGTTTCATTTAGCAGGTGACCTTGTAGGTTTCGACGCGATTACGGGTGACCTACACCCAAGTTTCGCTCAGGCACTTGAAACATCAATGGTTTGTGAGATCCCTTACGAAATCCTTGATGACCTGTCAGGAAAATGCCTAAACTTCGTCAACAGATCATGCGTCTGATGAGTAACGAAATTAAAGGCGACCAAGAAATGATCCTTCTGCTTTCTAAAAAGAACGCGGAAGAACGTTTAGCTGCTTTCCTTTACAACCTATCAACGCGTTTCTCGCAACGTGGTTTTAGCC
>LZQR01000148.1_pt1 | contig 19370 bp, 26 predicted proteins | sample 768601 | NCBI WGS metagenome assembly LZQR01 (sample SAMN05207299, study PRJNA324521) | oil field metagenome | isolation source: sample BH-FW-24 from oil reservoir | place: India: Bombay High | collected 2015-12-04
CACCCAGTTAAGGAAGATGTTAGACGCAATACCAATGCCGCTAAAGAAAGTACTTAGCCAGGTTGATGCATGGCACGTAAGCCTACAGCCATACTCGCGACACAAGCTACAGCAAACATACTAACCGATGAAATCACCAAATAGTCGGCCCCAAGACGAATCACTTCATCTGAATCCGTCGTTAGGCGCATAATTGGCTCAGGAAAAAGTACGAACAACACGACAGTGAAAGCAGCGAACACCATGGAGATCATCCAAGTCAATGACGTGCTTTGGCGAACACCGACTTTATCGCCCGCTCCCCAATATTGTGCCGTTAGCAGCGCACCACCCGTTGTCACACCAAGGAGCATAATCGTGGTTACAAAGGTCGCTCTTGCAGCAACGCCGACCGCTGCAATTTCCGCTTCCCCCAACTGGCCAAGCATCAAAACGTCCACCAAGCTTCGACTAGAGAACATCATGCTCTGCAAAGTAATAGGTAATGCGATGGCAAACAGTCGACGTAAAAACGACTTATCAGCATGAGTAATCAATTGTGAAAAAAAGTCATGCTCGCTCCGTCGACAACTTATTGATAGAAAGGGAAAAGTGTCTCATGATTATACCCAGTGGTGACTAATCCACCAGCAATAAAAAGGACTCAGAATGAAAAAGGTGTTGGTACTTGGGGCTTCCGGTTACATTGGCTCACAACTTCTTCCACAACTGCTCGATAAAGGTTACATTGTCACTGCACCGCGCGTCATATTGATTATCTAGAATCCCGAACTCAGCCACACCTAACCTCACCTCACTTATCTCGATCTAGCGGATGCGCAAGCAACGCTCGAAGTGGTGAATGACTTTGATTTGGTGTTCTTTCTTGTGCACGGTATGGCGCAAGGCCACGACTTCGTTGAATACGAATTAAACCTCGCAGAGAACTTCAAAAATGCGCTTGAGAAAAGTCGTGTAGAACACGTTATTTACTTGAGTGCGATTCAGCCTCAAACTGGCAACTCTCAACACTTAGCGGCACGCAAAGCGACGGGAAAGATCATTCGCCAAGCCGGTGTGCCTGTTACTGAACTTAGAGCTGGCGTCATTATCGGTCCCGGTTCTGCGGCATTCGAGATCATGCGCGACTTTGTCTACAATTTGCCGGTTCTTATTGCGCCTAAATGGGTAGATTCCAAAGCTAACCCAATCGCCCTCCCCAACCTTAATCATTATTTGCTTGAACTGGCAGAAACCAAACCAACAGAGAGTGAAATCTACGAGGTCGGCGGTCCGGATACATTAAGTTATCGTGAGCAATTTGAAGTCATTTGTAAGATTACCAAGAAACCTTACCGACTTTGGTCTACGCCACTGCTGACACCTAAAATGGCATCGTATTGGTTGGCCATCGTGACATCGGTTCCTGCAAATATCGGTAAAGCGTTACTTGCAGGTTTAGAACACGACTACATTGCCGATACCAAAGCCATTCATCAGCGATTCCCACAGCAGCTGATTAGCTACGAGCACTCTGTTGAGGACACGATCGCAACGGAAGGCACTTTTGTACGCAGTAACGTCTGGGGCTTCGAACCTGCCGCACTCAAACGCTGGCAACCGGGCTACGGGTACTATCCAAACAAGCGGGAGCGAGCATCAAGACTAAAGCTTCTGCCGAATCACTTTGGAAGGTGGCACAAAAGATCGGTAGCCCTGAAAAAGGCTATTACTTTGCTAACGTCCTTTGGCGCACCCGAGAATGGCTCGATATCTTCTTTGGTTGGCGGAAACCCAATTCCGTGTTTCCCTTCCCCGGTCCAGAGCTCAAAGTGGGTGATTTCATTGATTCTTGGAAAGTCATTCGTTGCGAAGAGAACCAGTTCCTCTCGCTATTTTTTGGCATGAAAGGGCCAGGGCTTGGTCGTTTAGAAATCACCATTAAAGACGACGGTGAGGAGCGTAAATTCGATATTACTGCATGGTGGCATCCACAAGGCTTTCCGGGCTTACTCTACTGGTTTGCGATGATGCCTGCTCACCTGTTTATCTTCAAAGGCATGGTTAAAGCCATAGCGAAAGAAGCGGAAGCGCTAGAGGAAAAACAAAACTAAATAAAGCGAACCATTGGCACGGATGCCAGCATAAAAGAGTAATAAGCTAAGGATCGATGAGAGAGGGTTTTAGATTGATTAACGCGGAGTCAATTTATTTGAATTTATCTCAGGCCAGCCCCGTATTACTCTTAATCCATGCCTTCTTCTTACCCACTTCATCTTGTGCGAAGTGGTGACCACAACAAGCAAGTATTGGAATCACAATGGGTAATCGATACATCATTAGCAACAAACACCACGACAACTTCATGCTTCACCAGCAACACGTAGATAAGATTGCATTGGTAACTGAAGGTGGTGGTCAACGCGGCATATTCACGGCGGGCGTCTCGATGCCTTTTTACATGCTGATTTTAATCCCTTCGACTTACTTATCGGCACTTCTGCAGGCTCCCTCAATCTCGCCTCTTACATATGCGGGCATCAAGGTCACGCTTACAAAATAATTGCAGAGACAACGCGACGCCCAGAATTCTTTAAGCTGACGAAATACCTCCTCAATGGCGAAGGCTTAGATTTAGACTTTCTGGTCGACAATGCGGAAATTGACATCCCGCTAAATTGGGAAAAAGGCTCGGATTTACTCAAAACCAAACAAGTCGTCGCTGTAGCAACCCATGCACGTAACCTAACCACCGAGTGTTTCGATGTCACTCTAGATAACTGGAAGGATGTACTTCGAGCGTCCTGCGCGATTCCTGCCTTGCATAAAAAGCCAGTGGTGTTCGACGGTACACGTTGGCTTGACGGCGGTGTGTCGGCTCCCATTCCAGTAGAAGAGGCTTACCATCGAGGTTACAAACATATCGTTGTGGTCGACAATAGCCTACCGATTTTGACGAGCACCACCCTCTCATTGAGGCCATTCTTAAGCATGCGCCAAGCAAAGCCATGAGTGAACTTTCCGCCATTTTGCTCAAACACGAAGAGACCTACCGTCAGACTCAACGCTTTTTAGCCAACCCACCGGATGACGTGAATATCTACGAGATTTCACCTGCTAGAAACCTGAAATCGTCCGTCGTAGAAAGTACGAAAAAACAGCTGGATGCCGATTACTTGCACGGGGCGCGATTAGGTCGTCTGTTTGTAGCGAGCATTGGTAGAAAGCTGAATATCCCTTACAAGCCATACAAACGTTATAAAACCATCACTTCTGAGTTTGTAAAAGATGATGCCCATCACCAGAAAATTGAACGGGTATGGCTTAAGAGAAAGAGCGGATACATGAAGGGCGCGATGAACAGCGACATCGCTTGGATCAACGTTAACCCTCAAAACCATTCAAGAGCACTCGTCATTGTACAAGGACGTAATGAATCGGTTTGGAAGTATAAAGAACTTATTTATGAGTTAAGTCAGTATTTTAATGTATACGCTTTTGACCACCGTGGTCAGGGAGAATCTCAACGATTAGCCGAACACAGTGAACTTGGACACGTCGACCAGTTTGAGCACTATGTAGAAGACTTAGCGCTATTTCTTGAACAGGTTGTCGAAAGCCAACACAAAACTGAAGTAATGATACTCGCTCACTCTATGGGCGGAGCTATCGCAACACAATACCTAGCGAAGTATGACCACAACATCAAAGCTTGTGCCCTCACAAGTCCAATGTTTGGCATCAAGTGCCTAAAGTTGTTGGCGGTATCCAAAGTGCGACAATGAAGGTGATCAGCCAACTTCAGAAACGCCGAACTTCGCTCCAACACAAACCGCCTTTGTTACTAAGACTTTCGAAGGAAATGATCACACGACAAGCCCAATCCGCTTTAAAGCTTACAGTGATTTACTCAGCAATAACCCAGAGCTGCGATTAGGCGGTGTCAGTCCAAAGTGGATCAGTGAAGCCATTGCAGCAGGAAATATTGTCTATCTCAGGCTAAGCATATCAAGACGCCAATTCTGATCGTGCAACCAGAGGGAGACAACGTTGTCTCCTTAGCAGCCCAAGATACATTCAATGAAGCGTGCACCAGCTCAAGACTATTAACCATACCTCACGCTAAACATGATGTTTTGATTGAAGCGGATCGTTACCGTGACTGGGCGTTAAAGCACATCCTGAATTTTACGATCACAGGCATCAATTTGTTTAGCTGTGAGACTTAACCCGCGCCTTAAACTGAGACGGCTAAATACAAAAAGCGTACACAAAGATCATGTGTACGCTTTTTGCTTAGTGAGAAGAAGTGATTCTATTAGTCAGCTTTAAATGACAGTGGAATCTCTGCTAATTGATTACCTTCGTTCGCAGGGAAGATTAGATATTCGCCGTGGTATTTCACCATCGATTTGTAGTCGGTTACTTTGTGAACCATGTAGCCTGCTTGCGATGCTTTCTCAACAAACTCCGCATGGTTACCACGAACAAACCAACTCATCGGTTTTACCAGTCGCTCACCATCAAAACAGCTTTCACATTGGTCTGCACACAATGCCAATGAGTTCTGCCCTTCAGTAAAGATTTGTACTTTACCGCAACCGACTAGTTGCTCAGATGTAGACACTTCCCAGCCAGCCTGTTCCATAAGATCCAAGAACGCTTCAATGTCAGAGTCTTTGATAACTTTAGGCTCTTCACCTTCTGGGAAAAACTGCGCGTAAAAGCCAGAGATACGTTTGAAGATGAATAGCAAACCGGCATCGTTACCTTTTGAACGACCAGCTTTCTGCCAACGTGTTAGGTCATCACCACTGTGCGCCCAAAGCGTTGTGATTTCAGCGCCTTTGTGACCCAACGTACCAAGTAATGATTGTTCGCAACTGGCGCATTGGCCAATTTGCCTGAGCGATGCTCTTGGTCTAGATCCGCCAGAGCAGCGTTAACTAAGTTTTGAATTTCTTGGGTGTAATTAGACATTACGCCTTTCTTCCTAAAGTCCAATAAAACAGTGCAGACAGCACTGAACAAGCAAACATTACGATGATCATCGGCCACGCAACAGCGCCTGGCATTGCAGCAACGAGCGCACCAACCAGTGAGCCAGTGCCAAATCGCAGTGTACCAGCAAGTGAAGATGCTGTACCCGCCATGGTTGGTACCCACTCAACAACAGAGCCATTGAGTTACTACCAATCGTAGACAAAGTACCGATAAACAGCACAACAAAAGGCACCATGCCCCACAAGCCAAGGTCGAGCATCCAGCCGACAAACAGGCCAATACCCGCAATCAACTGCACGGTTAGTCCGAAACGCAGCATGAAGTGCGAACCGACCTTTTTCACCATGCGACCATTTAGACTGGTCATGATAATCATCGCTACGATGTTCAAACCAAATAGGTAACCAAATTGGTCAGGTCGAACACCATATAAATCAATATAAACAAACGAACCCGCAGTCAGGAATGCAAACATACCAGAGAACGAGAACGCACCTGAAAGCATCAAACCCAATGCCTCAGGGTTAGAACACAGGCGCGCATAGTTACGAATCGTGGTTCTGAATCTTAGTGGCTGACGGTTTTCCGGCTTAAGCGTTTCTGGGATCATCCACAGAACAAGCAAAACCACCACAACAGCGAAGATAGCGAGTACCCAGAAGATCGAACGCCAGCCGAACCAAATCGCTAGATGGCCACCAATCATCGGCGCCACCAAAGGCGCAATCGTAATCACCAAGGTCACGAACGACATAGCTCGCGCGAAATCTTCACGGTCAAACATGTCTCGTACAACCGCTTGGATAATCACAGCCGCTGCCGCACCAGCAAAACCTTGCGCCGTACGCACATAAGTTAGCGCATCGATACCGTTAGTGGTCGCACTGACTACCGCTGCCAAACCAAAAAGAGCACACCTGAAATGAGTACAGGTCGGCGACCATAGCTATCCGCTAACGGACCATGAATCAACTGACCTATCGCAAAACCTGCCGTATAAGCCGTTAACGTAATCTGTACCGCGCCTGGGGTTACACCAAGATCTTTCGCGATGGTTGGCATAGCTGGTAGGTACATATCGATAGCAAGTGGCGTCAACGCACCAATTGCACCGAGTACAAGAAACAATAAAAAACTGATTTGTGACTGGGGAGCACTTTGGGCTTTTTCTGTCATTGCTTTACCTCTTGTTGTGTCCTCCCATCAACATTCCACATTGATTGAGATAGATGATTGACGCTTCTCTCACCCTGAATCCGCAACCGTCACGAATTACAGCGCATAGTCTCCTTACTATTGAGAAGATCATAAAAGACGAAAGTATACCAAGATGGTCTTGACTAACTCGACGCTAAAACCTGCATGATCAGTATGCAGAACGACAAAGTAACCGAGCTAAAACGAAGAGGCGGTGACGTGAACACCGTCTGTACTTATCGTCAGTAAGGACCAACAAGAGAAAAGGATTTCTCAGACTAAATACAGCTCTGCCTGCGTTTACGAGCGGCGAATAAGCATCTTACTCAGACACTAAGACTTATTTGGTAGGAACCACCATTCTGAGTGATTTCTCATCAAAAGACTAGTTCCTATCAGGAATCAAACAATTTCCCAGAACAGTGATTATTTCCAATCAGATTGAGTTATTTTACAACTGATTCAACTTCTTCTTCTGTTAAGAAGCGGTAATCACCCGGCTCAAGTGCTTCATCCAGCACAATAGAACCAATACGTTCACGGTGAAGATGTTCTACCTTGTTACCGAGCGCAGCAAACATACGTTTCACTTGATGGTATTTGCCTTCCACAATCGTTAGCAGCACTTCGTTTTCGGCTTCGTTCACGATCTCAAGATGTGCTGGCAGTGTTGGCTCACGCTCGTTGCGTAGCTCAATACCTTCGGCAAACTTCTCAACGTAATCAGGTTGAATCGCATCCACTAGCCATACGCGGTACGTCTTCTCACATTTGTGTTTTGGTGACGTAATACGGTGCGACCATTGACCATCGTCTGTGATCAGCACAAGACCGGTAGTGTCCACATCCAAACGACCAGCAAAGTGCAAGTTTTCTACCTTTGGCTCATCCAGTAGAACGAACGCCGTTGGGTTGTGCCCATCTTCATGCGAACACACAAAGTCCGCAGGCTTGTACAACATGATGTAACGAGGGCCAGGAGCACCAACTTCGCGCCCTTCCCATTCAACCACACCACCTTCTGGTACTTTGAATGCACCACTCTTTTGTACTTCACCATCAACCGTTATTTCGCCACTTTTGATGATCTTAGTTGCCTGCTTGCGAGTCGCACCCAGTCCATCACACAAATATTTATCTAAACGCATGAATACCTCTAATGTTTAAGGTCGGGTATTATAGCGATCCTAATTCGAATAGTTGAGCAATTTCACAGATTTTCATGTACACCCTTCGCCCCTACCAAGCCGACTCTGTAAAAGCGGTGATTCACTATTTTCGTAAACACACCACACCAGCGGTCATTGTGCTACCTACTGGTGCGGGTAAAAGCTTGGTCATTGCAGAGTTAGCAAGGCTTGCCAAAGGTCGAGTACTAGTACTTGCTCACGTAAAAGAGCTGGTGGAACAGAATCACGCCAAGTACGAAGGTTACGGACTAAAAGGCTCAATATTCTCGGCAGGTCTCGGACGTAAAGAGACCGATCAGCAAGTGGTGTTTGCCTCGGTTCAATCCGTGGTGCGCAATCTGGACTCTTTCAAGAATCAATTTTCCTTGTTGGTGATTGACGAGTGCCATCGCGTGCCAGACGAGAAAACCAGTAGCTATCAAAAAGTGATCACTCATCTAAGAGAGCTCAATCCCGGCATCAAAGTATTGGCTTAACCGCCACACCTTATCGCTTGGGTATAGGATGGATTTATCAGTACCACACCCGTGGACAGGTTCGAACGGAAGAATCACGCTTTTTCCGCGACTGTATCTTCGAGCTCCCTATTCGTTACTTATTAGATGAAAACTTCTTAACGCCTGCTCGCATGATGGACGCCCCCGTCTTATCTTATGACTTCTCGCAGCTAAAGCCTGCCAATACGGGTCGGTACAAAGAAGCGGAAATGGACATGGTGATCGACAAAGCCAAACGTGCGACGCCACAAATCGTTGAGCAAATCATTCAATACGCCAAAGAACGCAAAGGCGTAATGGTGTTTGCAGCCACGGTTCGCCACGCGCAAGAAATCCACGGCCTGTTGCCAGAAGGCGAAACCGCGATTGTGATTGGTGATACACCAACACCCGAACGCGATGCCATTATTCAGTCGTTTAAAATCGTGAGATAAAGTACTTGGTCAACGTGTCCGTTCTGACCACGGGCTTCGATGCACCACATGTAGATTTAATCGCGATTCTTCGCCCTACCGAATCCGTCAGCTTGTATCAACAAATTGTTGGCCGTGGTTTGCGTCTTTCGGAAGGCAAATCAGAATGTCTCGTGCTGGATTACGCTGGCAACAGCTATGACCTGTACCAACCTGAAGTCGGTGACCCGAAGCCAGACTCCACCAGCGAAATTATCACCATTCCTTGTCCTGCTTGCGGATTCAATAATAACTTCTGGGGCAAATTAGACAGTAATGGCTTTTTGCTTGAGCACTTTGGTCGCCGCTGCCAAGGCTATTTCGAAGACGATGAAACTGGAGAGCGTGAGCACTGCGGTTACCGCTTTAGAGCTAAATACTGCGGCGAGTGCGGTGCTGATAATGACATAGCTGCGCGTATTTGCCATGAATGCGATGCCACACTCGTCGATCCAGATAAAAAGCTTAAAGAAGCATTGAACCTCAAAGATGCGCTTATCTTTGAGTGCACAGAAATGGAGTTGTCAGTGTTCAAATCCAATGATGGTAAGTCACAATTGAAAGTGACCTACTCGGGTGAAACATATCAAGGAGAAGGAAATGCACGGTTCACGAATTCTGGTCACTGAATACCAAAAACAGAAGCAAATCTTCAAAGACCAGTTTGTACGTCCTCACCTTGCTGACAAACATCGTCCATTTGAAGAGGCGTCGCCAACTAAAGTAGTAGCCAACCAGCATCGTTTCCGTCTGCCGCAATTTGTTATTGCCCGTAAGTCAGGCCGTTTCTGGAAGCTGCGCGACAAGATCTTTGACGACGAACTAAGATAAGCGAATGCTCACTAATTCACTTTCTGTTCATGTACAGCACGATATAATCGTCGTAACTCATTGAAAAAGGCTTTGCTATGTCTATCTCCTTCACTCCGCGCAAACTTTCCGTGCTGCTAGGTTAGTACCGTTTTTATTGTCTGCACCAAGCTTTGCGTCTCACCATGAGCATCATGATGACAAAGACGGCCATGCCATTGTTCGTGACGTCGAAAAGCCAGGAACACGAATCGAGTTCGATGAAGATCAGGATGAAGTCTATCGCGCGGTTCAGAAAGGCTACATTCGCCCTTTTTCTGATATGTATGAAGCAGTGGAGAATGATCTGTATGGGCGTATTATTAAGGTAGAGCTTGAGGAAGACGATGATGAATGGGTTTACGAGCTGAAAATCTTGTTCAATGACAGTGTGATAAAAGTGGAATACGACGCCGCCACGCTAGAAATGCTCGAGATAAAAGGACGTAACTTCAACAAAGCCCTCAAGCCACAATAACTAAGTGAAAATAATTACTAAGCATAATAAGAAGAAAGAATATGAAAATACTTGTTGTCGAAGATGAACCTCGCCTAGGCGAACAAATTTTAGAAACGTTGGAAAACAATGGCTGGGTGCCAGAACTTTCCCAAGATGGCATCGATGCGCTTTACCGTGCCACCTCAGAAGAATGGGACGCTATTGTGCTAGACCTAGGCTTGCCGAAGCTCGATGGTTTAACGGTTCTAAAAGGCATTCGAGATGAAAACATTAATACACCGGTTGTGATTTTAAGTGCCCGTGACACATTATCTCAACGTGTTGAAGGTTTGAATGCTGGCGCCGATGACTACCTGACTAAGCCATTTGAAATGGTTGAGTTAACAGCTCGACTTCGAGCCCAATTGCGCCGCGCTTCGGGTAACGCCTCACCTGTCATGCAGATTGGTGACTTGAGTTAGATACACGCTCCTCAAAAGTACTGTGGCAAGGACAAGCGGTCAGCTTGACCGCACTGGAATACAAAGTAGTCGCGTACTTCATGCATAACCCAGAAAAAGTCATTTCTCGTACCGAATTGGTGGAGCACATCTATAAGCAAGACTTCGACCGTGACTCAAACACCATTGAAGTTTTCATCGGTCGTATTCGTAAGAAAATCGCGCCAAAGATCATCAAAACCTCCGCGGACTGGGGTACCAACTGAATGCCGAGTAAACACAGGCTACCTATGCACATTCTTAAGCGGCTGAGTATCAAAAGCCGCTTAGTACTGGCGGCGGTTGTCTGGCTAACGGGCTATGATCCTCGCTGCGGGAGTAACGATCCCCACCCAAGTGTATAGCTATATGGTGGATGACACTCGCTCCCAATTGAATGTCTACATGGACGAGATTGCCGCCCAGCTCGAAGTCGACAGCCAAGGCCAACTCACTCTCTCTACCAACTTCCGACCCTAGATTCAGTCGCCCATACAGTGGCCTTTATTGGAGTGCTTCCACCAAAACGAGCTTAGAACGTTCGCGATCGCTGTGGGATAAGAAAATTGAGTACAAAGGATTAGATAAAGACGCCTTTGGCGCTCGTGATGAAAAGCTTATCACGTTGAAAAAGACCCTTTACCTGCCAGATTACGACGGTCCCATTGATGTCATCATCGGCATTGACGAAGATCCAATTGAAGGCACAATCCAGTCTTTAACGGGGCAGCTTTGGATCATTCTAGGGTTGCTCTTTGCTGGTGTTCTTGCGGTTATCTTGCTGCAAATCGCGTGGTCTTTAAGCCCGCTGACCAAGCTGCAAAGAGAGTTAGCCGAGCTTAAATCAGGCAATAAAAAAGGCTTGGAAAAAGAGTACCCGAAAGAAATTTCCCCTTTGATTTCTGACCTTAATGCCCTGCTCTTTCACTATCAAGAGCTGCTTGAACGTGCACGTAATCATGCAGGAAACTTATCTCACGCGCTGAAAACACCGCTTTCCGTTTTAAAAAACGAGGTGCAAAACTTCACGCCTGAAGAACAAGAAGCTTGAACGCGCCAATCACACAAATCCAACAACACATCGATTACCACTTAGGTCGCGCTCGTATGGCTGGCTCTATGAATATTCTTTCGGTGAAATCGAACCCTTCAGAGCGCGTTGATGCCATATCCATGGCGTTTGACAAGGTATACGCGCACCGTGACGTCACACTGATTAACGAGCTCGATTCTGAATTGAACGTCGCCGTAGAGAAAACCGACCTAGATGAGATGGTGGGTAACTTGCTTGAGAACGGCTACAAGTGGGCCAACAGCATCATTCGTGTTCATTCAACGCTAGATAAGGACAATATTCATATTATCGTTGAGGACGACGGCCCGGGAATTCCTGCCGAGCAATTATGCCAAGTGATAAAGCGTGGCTACCGACTGGATGAAACCACGCCAGGTTCTGGTTTGGGTTTAAACATTGTCAGTGAAATGGCGCACAGTTACCGCGGCCAACTTGAACTATCAGAGAGCAAAATAGGCGGTTTAAAAGCCACATTAATTCTGCAAAAGAGCCGCGCTTAAGTCTCTCACATCTATCACCTACACCTGTTATTTACTGCAAGGGTTTAAAATGGCACTTATCGAATTATTCGCTAGGTGCCATTTTTGTATTTAGATAGCTTTTTGGTTGGATAAGTTTAGGGCTAATGATGGCTCGCTAATCAACAACACGTTTCCATCAGAGTAATAGTCATGCTTACTGTCCATTGCAACAGGCTGTGCCAAAGAATGTAACTCTCCCACTAGCCTTAAATGACTGGCTTCAATTTGATTCGCTAGACGATCCCTTTCGCTGTCCACATTAGGATCTATTCGATGCAAAACCGTCACAATGCCCGAGTAATGCGCCAACTTTAGACCGTCATCGTAACTAATCGCACCCACCCAAATCGGTTGACCAGACTTTGATTCCAACCCTGCTTGCCACCAGCGAACATGAGAGCGTTTTAACAAACTTCCGGGCTCTTGGAATGCCATCGACTGTGGTTTGCCATTCCAAAACAAATCAGAAACGGGCGGCAGCTTCTGCTTCAATAAGCTCACATAGTCTGCCAATTCAATGTCGTTTCTTGAAAAGGTTTGATTCTCTAGCCAGCCGAGCTCTTGCATTAGGCTTCTCGGGGATTCTCCGACATACACCAAGTTGACTGCCTGAGCGTCAAACACATTCGAGCGCCTCGGATAAACCTTAAAGCCGATATCATTAAGGACTATCGATTGATTTCCAGTGACATCGGTTTGTTCAATATTGTCGTCTGCTAGATAGAAAAAGTGTCCATAATTCGCAGCAACTAAACAGAACACTAAAGCCGTTAGGGATTTGGTCCATTTACGTGACCAGTTTTTCTTCCAAGCCACAAGAGCGAATACAGAAGCGATGAGTACTGAGGCAATAAGAAGCTTATGCTCAACAAGGATGAACTTTATGGAATCAAGTGGAATCCATGTGTTAAGACCCGCAGCAAGCAAATACCCAGCAACGACAAATTGCCCAACACCAAGTATCAATCCAATTGATGAACAGACAGTAAAACGCTTCCAACTAACATTCGCAGTACCCGCCATAAATGGCACGACCCAAGCAACAGGTCCGAGTAAGCGTGCAAAGATCAAAATGGCATTGCCGCGTTTTTTCATCAACAAACGACAACGAGCGATTGGACGCCTTGTCTTGGCTTGCCAACGAATCAGCTTCTTCTGTGCTTTAGAGCCAGAACGCTTACCAATAAAGTAACTGAGTTGATCGCCAACCCAACCGCCCAACAAAACGGCGACAACGCCCCAAATCACACCTTGGTGCAATTGATAGCCCGCAGCGAGCAAAAACGGCTCGCCCGGGACAAAGAGATTAGGTCCAATCGTCGCATCAAGGAGTGATCCGAAAAACAGACTGATTGCTTCCAGCATGCAGCCTCCGACGATTACGAATGTTGATCTTTGTAGTGACCGAATTTGTATTCCATTTCGTTGTTACGCATCTCGCCAAAGAAAAATCGTCGTACATTAGCTTTGAAATACGTCATACCCATTTTAAAGAAGCCATCTTGATCCAAACGACGCGGGTCAAATGCAAACGTCATCGGTAAAAAACGGAAACGCCATGTTTTTGAAGCACGCTTCACGTAATCACAATCTTCGCAAAGCGTAATGGATTCATCAAAACCCTTTATCTCTTTATGTACACGTTTGGTAGAGAAAATACATGCACCTACCGCCGTTGGGAAAGTGTACTGAGTAATAAACAAACCCGCGTTAAATACCCAGTAACCCAACTTATGCGCCATTGGCAGATCTTTTGAGCCCATGTACACACCAGCAACTTCCAACTTCGCATCCTCAAGCTTACTCATTGCGCGGCTCAAAAAATCACTCGGTAAGCTTACGTCCGCATCTAAGAAAAGAATACGTTCATACTTCGCCAGTTCTGCACCTGTATTACGACCTAGGCTGACACCACGCGTATCCATATGATGCACCGTCAGTTCTGGCAATGCGCTTTCGTAAGCTTGTGCAACTTCACGAGTCGAGTCTTCACTGTTCGAATCCACCACGATCACTTCAAAGTTCTGGTGAGTTTGTTTGGTTAAATCTTCAAGTAGTCGACCAATACGTTTTTCTTCATTAAGGGTAATAATCACGATACTGATAGGATTCATAATGTGCTCCATTGAGGTTGTCCGTTTATGTACGATGGAGAATAGAACCGACTGACTTAACAGTTACTGAGGTCAACATTCATTTTGCGTTCATTTTGTGAATAACAGATGTCGTTAATGAATGAATTAACTTGGAAAGAGGGTTGAGTCCTAGGCAAATAAAAACGTGCTGACAAAAAGCCAAATAGGTTAAAATCAGCGCAATGCGGACAAAGTTTTGCCGACACCGCAAAACAGACACTCTTCTTAAAGAAGAATTACTGGCTTTTTGGTGATTTAGGTACAATTTTGGTTGCTGAATGTAGAGCAGGATGATAGTATCCGCGCTCGCTTGAACAGTTCCTGTTTCAAGCTTTACTACGAACACAAGGTCGCATTGTGTTTGTAAAGTTTTATTTTTACTAATTTGAGAGTAAATACTATGAAATTCGAAGCAGTAGTACGTACTGAACTAGGTAAAGGTGCGAGCCGCCGCCTACGTCACGCTGGCAAATTCCCTGCAGTTGTATACGGCGGTGAAGAAGCAGCAGTTGCTATCGTTCTTAACCACGACGACATCGTTAACCAAATGGACAAGCCTGAGTTCTACGAAGGTATCGTTCTAGTGATCGACGGCGCTGAAGTTAAAGTTAAGCCACAAGACGTTCAACGTCACGCTTTCAAGCCAAAAGTTGAGCACATGGACTTCATCCGTATCTAATTCCCTACCAAGGAATTAACGGATAAAATCCAAACCTTTTGCATAAAGATTATCGGACTTACCAACCGAGACATCTAAAAAATTTCAAAACCCCGGAGACTTACCACCTCCGGGGTTTTACTATTTAGAGCAGAAGCAAATGTCCCCTACTCTTCGAATCTGATAAACAACTCTCGAATCGACCAAGTTTTGCGTTGAGTATTTCAGTGAAAACGAATTTCAGCTGAGACAATTAGGTACGCGCTATGTACTTCACCAGCGTCACATCGTTCAACGTCATGTCATCAATCACTTCCGACTCTTCCTCACCAGAGCGCACAAAACCACACTTCTTGTAGAAATTGAGTCCCTGCTTATTGGTATCTAGTGCCTTAAGGCTAATTTGCATCACAGGCGTTGAGAGTAATCGTGTTTCCAATTCATCAAACAACGCACTGCCTGCTCCTTGCCCAAAATACAAAGGCGACACATAACAACAGGTCACAATCGCAGTTTTGTCTTCGCTGGAGTGATTAGGCAGTTCATAACTTAGAAAGCCGACGATCTCTTTCTGCTTCTCTACAACAATGAGGTTTGCCAGTTGCTCTGTCATTACTCGCGTCCACATTCGCTCTCGACGCTCTCGAGTAAACTGGTCAATATAGCTCTGTGGCATCAGTCCTCTGTAGGCAACCTGCCATGAATCAACGTGTATTTGGCGATCTGATTCGCCTCGTCTCTCACTGCATTTCTAACTGTATATCCCATTGCCTGCCTTTCTTATCACTCCGGAGTAAATACTCTTTGACGACTGTACGCTTCAAAACCCAAAGATTGGCACAACTTTATTGAAGGCGTATTTTCAATATTTACTCGATATCTAACTTTACGCTGCCTCGACTTCACCTCACTAACTAAATGAGCAAGCAGCCGTTTTCCATATCCTTTCCCTCTTGCTTCAGGAGCGACCAATATGGATAAAGACTCAAACGGTTCTTTCCCTTTATAACAATAAGAAGCCAGCACAGCGACCAACGCTTTGTTATCGAAGATGCCATAAAAGAAATGGCTATCGAGGTCAAAATCCGCTTTGAGGATATCTTCTTCACTCATTCGACTTACAAACGATTCAAGTAACTCGAGATCAGACTCGATAGAGAGAGAAATTATCCCATCGTCTTGATTGATTTTGCCGTCATTAAATAAATAGTAGTCGACATCGTCGTATTCACAGAACAATTGCTTATTATTTAATTTTCTCTCGAGTTCACTTGGATGAACATGTTTAATTTTGTCCCATAGATTTTCGGGGCAAGATATAAACGTGCAGTCGTCAGATTGGTATAAAAATACAGCACAAAGATCGGAGAACTTTTGCCAATAGTGAGGGTCATATGAATAGCCATTGTACAAATTACAGCTCACTTTGAACTGTTTTTCCAAGAGCAATCGATTTCCGCGGAAAGTGCGGTTGTTTTTTGAGCATCCCTTTCTCTCAATACAGCGTACAGAAAATTATAACTATTTATTTCTCAAGCCGTAAGAAGACATGATTTTGCTAAAATAATCATCAAAGTTTGCTTTATATCTCACCAAAATCCGTATTGATTCACAAAAACAAAACACTTTCAGTTAAACTGCTCACATATTTAGACACAAAAGCAATAACCACCTTCCAAAATACAATATCTGTTTATTTGGCGACATGCCTTGCAGCCTGTTAATTCCTGTATCCGATAGAACTGTAAATAAGATATAGATCACTAAAGTTTCACACTAATTCCGTATATTTCACGCCGTAACAATAACAAAATCACAAAGAAAGGATCCCTTATGAAGTTTTCCAAATCCCTTTTGGTACTTTCGGTCGGTATTGCCATGGCAGGTTGTTCTGATGATGAGACCATTATCGTTCAAGCTCCTGATGGTGACGTAAACACGTGTTTTACCGCTGAGTCATGTACTAAGTTCACGGTTCTTCACACTAACGACAACCACGGTCGTTTTTGGGAAAACAGCAAAGGCGAGTACGGCATGGCTGCACGTAAAACGCTTATCGACTCTATTCGCGCAGAAGTAGAAGCAAACGGTGGTGAGACCATTCTGCTGTCTGGTGGTGACATCAACACAGGTGTTCCAGAGTCAGATATGCAAGATGCAGTACCAGACTTCGTAGGTATGAACCTTCTAGGTTACGACGCAATGGCGGTTGGTAACCACGAATTTGATAACGCACTGTCTGTACTAGACATGCAAGCAGAGCTAGCAGACTTCCCAATGCTAGCAGCGAACATCTACAAAAAAGATGCTGATGGCAATGTTACCGACGAGCGTTACTTCGACCCTTACCAAGTGTTCACAGTTAACGGCCTTAAAGTTGCCGTAATCGGTCTGACAACAAAAGACACAGCGAAACTGGTAAACCCAGATAACGTAGCAACTATTTACTTCGAAGACCCACAAGTAGAGATTCAAAAAGTACTAGGTGAAATTGAAGCAAATGAAGACGTTGATCTAGTATTTGCAACCACGCACATGGGCCACTACCAAGATGGTCAACACGGTAGCGAAGCACCTGGTGACGTTCTATTAGCTCGCTCAGTAAAAGACGGTAAGCTAAATGCAATCATCGGTGGTCACTCACAGAACCTGTGTGTATGGAACCAGGTACTAACGACTACGCAGACTTCAACCTGGCGACGACTGTATGCCTGACCGCCAAAACGGTACTTGGATCATGCAAGCACATGAGTGGGGTAAATACGTAGGTCGTGCGGACTTTGAATACTACGATGACAAGCTTCACCTAGCGAGCTACGAGCTGATTCCAGTTAACCTTAAAGCGAAAGATGAAAATGGTGACTACCAATTCATCGGTGAAGAGATCCAACCTGACGCAACAGTGAAATCAACACTGCAACCATACCAAGACCAAGGTCAAGAACTACTAGACGTAAAAGTTTCTGAGACTGACGGTAAACTTGAAGGTGACCGTAGCGTAGTTCGCTCTCAACAAACAAACCTTGGCCACCTATTGGGTGAAGCGTACCGTACTTACGAGCTAGTTAACGCTGACTTCGGTGTAATGAACTCAGGTGGTGTGCGTGATTCAATCGCAGCAGGTGATATCACTTACCGCGACGTACTAACGGTACAACCTTTCGGTAACTTCGTGACTAAAGCAACCATGACGGGTGCAGAAGTGAAAGAGTACCTAGACGTAGTAGCGACTAAGTCAGCAGGTTCTGGTGCTTACGCTCAACTGGATAACATCAAGCTAAGTGTCGATTGTGATGCTAGCGACGTAACGATTACAGACATCAACGGTAAAGGTTTCGATCTAGCCGAAACTTACACCTTCTCTGTAATCAGCTTCAGCGCTGCGGGTGGTGATGATTACCCAATTATTGAAGTTGAGTCTACTCAAATGACAGATGCATCTGTAACTACGTGAAATTCTTCGTTAAAGACCTCAGATTTCTGCAGAAGATTACAACAAGAACCTAGGCAACATCGAATACTTTAGCAACGGTGAAGCGGTGAAAGGCTGTCCTGCGACAGGTAGCTAATCTGCACTATTCTTGTCTACACTTAGATGTTGACAGCCATTCGGTTGCATAACAATCGAAACAAAGGCGTGTCAGACTGACTCTAAGACCAACCGGAGTCCCAAGCGGCTCCGTTTTTTATTGGCGCTAAATCTCTGATAAAACGCCACCTTCAAAAATCGTTCAAAAATTGTTCATTTGTGTTATTGACGCCCCTGTTCGAGACTTCTATGTTTGATAAGGTCTTTCAAATAAGCAGATTCATTAACTGAGTTTTAGGAATCTTTTTGATTCACACAGAAAATGATTCTGGGAAAGATGTGAATGGCGTTACAAACACTGCTCTCAAACAATTTGTCTCTCGGACTTCAAACGAAAGCGATGGGCTTCTACGCTCTCGCTAATGAGCAGCGATCTGAACGCCAATGTGTTCAAACTGCTGCCATCGAGTTCTGGAGGTCAAAAATGAAACGAGCCAGCAACAGCTATAGACTGCAGATAATTAAAGAAGTGGTCACCCGCAGAGAGCGTGAAGCATGTACTGATCCAATGGCAAGATACATTCATCAAATGATGGATGAATTACCCACCAGTAAATTAGACGTGGAACAAAATCACCGCTTTGCCGGTAGTCACTTCGACGAACAAGCAGGAGCTGGGTAAGCGACCAATGGTCTTTAAAGTAACGCCAAGTGCTCATCACTTTGAGCACGAAAATGGATAGGAGCTTCCCGGCTCTTATGGATAAGTAGTTCAGACTGGGCCGGGAATAGTTAGTCATAAGTAATAAAGCATAAACAACACTAAAACAAATCCTGTTGCGGGGATGAGTCATCTTGAGGCAGTTCTGCTTTCCCCTTCCCTGCTAGCACCTTTCTTCTGTACCTCTGACGACACAGCTTAATCACGTGCAACTGTTGTGCAGGAGTAAAACTCAGCCAATTAAACCGCTCTTCTCGTTTACGCATGCATCCCTTGCAATAGCCCTTTTCGTCAGAAGTGCACACTCCGACACAAGGACTTGGGACGGTAAAAAACTCCAGTTGCTCCATGCTCAACCCGTTCTTTGGTTATCTCATCAAGACCCGATTCACTTATAGTCGAATAACTGTAAGAAATTTCGAAGTTTTCGCTGAATTTTAGTACCTGGAATGGGATCTCTGTTATAAAATACGCCGTGTTTAAAAACATACGAAACCATAACCGTATGCTGACAAAAACACTGTTTTATTACCTATACTTACCACGTTTTCTAAAAACGGAGTCAATAAAATGAAGCTTAGCCTAAAACGTTAGTAGCAGCAATCTCACTTCCAGTTCTAATGA
>LZQR01000149.1_pt1 | contig 19228 bp, 20 predicted proteins | sample 768601 | NCBI WGS metagenome assembly LZQR01 (sample SAMN05207299, study PRJNA324521) | oil field metagenome | isolation source: sample BH-FW-24 from oil reservoir | place: India: Bombay High | collected 2015-12-04
ATTATTGGTTTCGGCAATGTGCCCGATATCGACATTGATGACCTCGCCTTTTTCATTCAGGTATTCCCAAGTAATCGGCACCTGGTTATACAAGTACTTCACCGCCTGATGGGTGCGTAAATCATTCGGGTGTTGCGGCGTGCCGTGCGTGTCCAGATACGCTTGCGTGGCCACGGTAATCATCCGAAACGCCAATATTTTTCGACTGATCAGATTGGAGTCTTTCGACTCCCCCATCCGCACCGCCAAGTCGAAGCCTTCCCCGGCCAAATCCACCAGACGACTGCTGAAATCCACATTCAGCTTAATGTCCGGATAACGTTGCATATACTCCGCCACCACCGGCAACAGATGCGACTGCCCGAAACTGGCCGGCAAACTCACTTTCAAACGCCCCACCGGTTTTTGCTGCAAGGTGTCGATGCTCATTTCGGCTTCACGCGCTTCCATCAAAATGCCGCGTGTTTTTTCGAAATAGACCCGCCCGATGTCGGTCAAACTCAAACTGCGGGTGGTGCGATTCAACAAGCGTGCGCCCAGCCGCTCTTCCAGACGGGTGACTTCCTTACTGATATACGACACCGAATGCCCCAGCACCGACGCCGCTTCGGTGAAGCTGCCGGATTCCACCACCTGCACAAAGGTGCTGATGCCTTCCAAACTGTCATGACGGTTTTTCATAAGCCTGCTCGATTGTTCTTTATTTGGAAAAAGTCTTTTTATTATTTAACCATTCTAAACCATACAACAAAAATGTACGCTATTCATAACGTTGAAACGCAATACAAACACGAATCCGACTCAAAGGCAGACACATGAAATTAACCAACAGTTTTTCAGGCTATGGCTGGATCAGCATCGCACTGCATTGGGTGATTGCCGTGGGCATCATCGGCTTGTTTGCACTCGGCCTGTGGATGGTGGACCTGAGCTTTTACAGCCCCTGGTATCACGACGCCCCGGCGATCCATAAAAGCCTCGGTGTGCTGTTGGTCGGCTTGATGGTATTGCGTCTAATGTGGCGCTGGGGCAATCCAACCCCAAAGCCACCGGCCAATCATTCCCGATTCGTCACCTTCGCGGCCCACAGCGCCCATGCGCTGTTGTACCTGCTGGTGTTTGCCTTGGGCGTGAGCGGATATTTCATTTCCACCGCGGAAGGCCACGGCATTGAAGTATTCAACTGGTTTACGGTGCCGGCCTATCCGCTGGGCATTGAAAACCAGGCCGACATCGCCGGCGAATTCCATTATTGGATTGCCGTTACCTTAATCGCACTGGCAGGCGTACACATGCTGGCGGCACTGAAGCATCATTTCATCGACAAAGACGTCACCTTGAAACGCATGCTGAAAGCCACCGACGAATAACAACTTTATGAACCATCAAACGCAACTTTATCTTAAAACACTATTGAAAGGAGAATCCTTATGAACACCCTCACTTGGCTTAAACGCACTTTCCTGACCACCGGCCTTTCCATCGCCTCTCTGGGGCTATCGGCCACGGCTGTCGCCGCACCGGCTAATTACCAAATCGACACCAAAGGCATGCACGCCTCGGTGAATTTTAAAATCCAACACTTGGGCTACAGTTGGTTGACCGGTCGTTTCGACCAGTTTGGCGGCACTTTCGTGTACGATTCCGAAAAGCATCCAACAGTAAAGTCGATGTCAGCATCGACACCGACAGTGTCAACACCAACCATGCCGAGCGCGACAAGCACTTGCGCAGCGGTGACTTTCTGGACGTGAAGAAATTCCCGAAAGCGACCTTCGTCAGTACGGAAATCACCGAAAACGCCGACAAAACTCTGAGAGTCAAAGGTGACCTCACATTGCACGGCGTCACCAAACCGATTGAATCCAAGCCAGCAAAGTCGGCGAAGGTAAAGATCCTTGGGGCGGCTACCGTGCGGGGTTCACAGGAACCACCTTAATCAAACTGGCGGATTATGGCATCACGTATAACCTCGGGCCGGCCTCCACGGAAGTCTACTTCCAGTTAAATTTGGAAGGCGTTCGTCAGTAAGGGCTTTATCGTAAAGGCTTTCTTTAGAAAGCCACGTTACAAGCTTTAATCGAATTGAATCGAATAATACATAAAAGAGTCTCCTAAGACGTTACCGCTGGCTTCCCCCCAACCAGCGGTTTTTTTATCGATTTCCAAAACCCATCACCAAAACACTTAACCTTTTCACCAGGCCTGGTGACTTTTGTATCTCCCCGATAATCAACAACTTAATACTTTCTCAATCAAACCGCCATCGAACTAAACATCGCTTTATTCCTCAAATTAAGGTAAGCTAGGCTCCCTTTCGATGCAGATGCCTCGATTCATTTCTGTTTGACTCTGTTTGACCGAAACAACGCCTTACGCAACCTTTATGAGATCCATCTTTTATGAGCTTTAACGCCCTTGGTTTATCCACCCCCATTCTTGACGCCATTCAACAGCAAGGCTATGAAACCCCGTCTCCGATTCAGCAACAAGCCATTCCCGCCGTTCTGGAAGGCCGCGATGTCATGGCTGCCGCTCAAACCGGCACCGGTAAAACCGCCGGTTTTACGTTGCCGATATTGGAACGCTTATCAAAGGGGCCCTCTCCCAAAGCCAACCAAGCGCGCGCTTTGATTCTGACCCCCACACGCGAACTGGCGGCACAAGTGGCCGACAGTGTGGCCACTTACGGCCAACATTTACCGCTCAAATCCACCGTGGTATTCGGTGGCGTCAAAATCAATCCGCAAATGATGCGCCTGCGTGGCGGCGTGGATATTTTGATTGCCACCCCCGGCCGTCTGCTCGACTTGCACAGCCAAAACGCCGTAAAATTCGATCAATTGGAAATACTGGTATTGGATGAAGCCGACCGGATGCTCGACATGGGCTTCATTCACGATCTAAAACGCATTGCCCGTTTGTTACCAAAAGACCGTCAGAATCTATTATTTTCAGCAACCTTTTCCAATGACATTCGCAAGCTGGCGCAAAGCTTCGTTCAAGACCCAGTGGAAATTTCCGTGACGCCACGCAACTCCACCGCCGAAACCGTCGCCCAGCAAGTTTACCCGGTCGACAAAAACCGCAAATCCGCCCTGTTGATTCACTTAATCCAAGAACATAAATGGTTTCAAGTATTGGTGTTCTCTCGCACCAAACACGGTGCCAACCGCCTGACGCGTCAGCTGGAAACCAAAGGCATCCACGCCGCCGCCATTCACGGCAACAAAAGCCAGGCCGCCCGAACACGCGCCTTGAGCGAGTTCAAAGACGGCAAAATTCAGGTACTGGTCGCCACCGACATTGCCGCACGCGGATTGGACATTGATCAATTGCCGCAAGTCATTAACTTCGATTTGCCCAATGTGGCCGAAGATTATGTTCACCGCATCGGTCGTACCGGTCGCGCCGGTGCGACCGGTGAAGCGATTTCGCTGGTCAGTGCCGACGAAATCAAACAACTCTCCGACATCGAGAACCTGATTCAAAAACAGATTCCACGTCATATTGAAGACGGTTTTGAACCCGAAACCGACTTGCCGGAAACCCGCTTGAACCACCGTCCGAAAAAGCCCAAAAAACCCAAGAAGCCAAAAAAGCCCAAGGTTCCTCAAGACCAAACATCAGACGAAGGTGACGCGAATGGCCGCCCGTCCAACAAAAAACCGGCGCCTTCCCGAAGACGCAAACCCGCGTCCAACCGTAAGCCGCCTCAAAATCGTTCCGGCCAAAACCCATCCGGAAAACGGCCAAACCGTTCCCCCAAAAACACCCAGCATTGATTCATCAATTAATGATTTAAAACGCTTTCAAAAACGCCCAGGCCTGGGCGTTTTGACCTTTTCTGAATAAAAACCATTCCCGCTTCCATTTTTACCGTCACCTCCAAACTCGAACCAAAAAGATGACATCTCTGTAACATTTTGACTTAAAACGATTTTTTTCACTCAAAAACACCGAAAGGCTTTGTTTTCCAAAAATAATTGCGCTATAAAGAAAGTGACGAAAAACCTTATAAACATTAATAAATTAAACTTTTAGCAACCCAAAAAAACCTAATAAAAACAACATACTAAAAATTACGCACACCCAAGACAGAGTAATAGAGGCAGGCAAATGAACGGTTTAATGAATCTGACGATTAAAGCAAAACTCATCTTGTTGGTATTGGTGACCCTGGTCGGGATGTCATTCATCACCATTTCGACAGCATCACCGAAAAACAAATCATGATGGATGCTAAAAAGAGCGCGTGGAAACCATCATCACTGGGATTTCATCGCAAATCCATGCCCTGCAGAACCAGGTCAAAGAAGGCAAGCTCACGATGGAGGCCGCCCAGAAAGAGGCCAAGGACATCGTCAGTTCGTTTCGCTACGATGGCAACAACTATGTCTGGATTAACGACTTTCATCCCAACATGATCATGCACCCGTTGAAACCCAGCCTGGACGGTTCCGACCTGAGCGAATACAAAGATAAAAAAGGCAATCTGCTGTTCGTCAATATGGCCAAAACCGCCGAAAAATCCGGTCAGGGCTATGTGGAATACTTCTGGACCAAGCCCAACCAAACCGTACCGGTACCGAAAATGTCGTTCGTAAAAGAAATTCCCGGCTGGAATTGGATTCTCGGCACCGGGATTTACATTGACGACGTCAACGAAGCCTTCTACGCCACACTCATCAGCCATTTCGTGATTCTGGCGTTTTTGATCGCCATCAGTATCGGGGTCGCCTATTGGGTCTTCAACGCCATTAACCGTCCGTTGAAAGAAATGTCCTCAATCATGCAACGAGTCAGTAACGACGGCGACTTGTCGCAAACCATTTCCATCCGCGGGAACGATGAAATCGGTCGCATTTCCGCCGACTTCAACCACCATATTCAGTTTCTCGCCAACACCATTGAAGAAATTCAGTCGGTCATGGCCAACGTCGCTCGCGGCAATACCGATGTCTCGATTCACACCGAAATGAAGGGCGTGTTCGATGAATTGAAACAGAACGTCAATCAATCGGTGCAAAACATCAACCAGACCATCGTCTTTTTGGATACCACCCTTTCATCTCTGTCAAAAGGCGAGTTCGATGTCCAAACCATTAGCGGGCTGGAAGGACGCTTCAAACACATTCTGGAAAACACCGAGTCGGTGGTAAACTCGTTGAAACTGTCCTTTGAGGAAATCAACCTGGTGATGTCGGAAATGAGCACCGGTAAATTCGACCGCCGCATCAGCATCGACGTCAAAGGCGAATTCGAAAAACTGGAACACAATATCAACCAGTCACTGGACTCGGTGGAAGAAGCCATCACTCATATTTCCGAAGCGTTGAGTCGTCAGGCTTCCGGGAACTACGACCCGAAAAGCGACATTCAATTGACCGGCGACCTCAAACGTCTGGATTCCGCACTGCACACCACCTGTGACAAAGTCGGCACCACCATTTTGCAGATTAACCACAGTGCCGAAAGCGTTTCCCGCATGTCGGAAGAACTGGCTCAAAGCGCCATGGCTTTCTCGGAAAAAACCCAGAACCAAGCCGCCACGCTGGAAGAAACCTCCGCCTCGACGGAAGAAATCACCGCCACCGTCCGCCAGAACACCGATTCGGCCCGCAATGCCAATGCCCTGGCGCGTCAAGCGCAGGAAAAAGCCCACAAAGGCGCGCAAATCAATGAAGTGGCGGTTCAGTCGATGGATCAGATCACCGAATCCAGCAACCAGATTGCCGACATCATTACCCTGATTGACAGCATCGCTTTCCAGACCAACCTCTTAGCCCTGAACGCCGCGTGGAAGCGGCACGTGCCGGCGAGCACGGGCGTGGTTTTGCGGTGGTCGCCGGTGAAGTGCGCAACCTGGCGCAAAAATCGGCTGATGCCGCCCGCCAAATCAAAACCCTGATTGAAGACAGCGTGCAAAAATCCACGAAGGGCGGATTACGTCAATCAATCCAAGGAATCGTTGAGTGAAATCAATGAAGTCATCACCAAAGTGACCAGCATCATTTCCGAAATCACCACCTCGTCCGAAGAACAGGCCAAGGCTGTGGAGCACATCAACCAGGCCATTGTCAGCCTGGACAAAGACACCCAGCAAAATGCTTTGATTGTGGAGCAAACCGCGCAGAACGCGCAGCAAATGAAAGAAGCGGCCTATCAGATGAGCCGCCAGGTGGATTTCTTCAAAGTCAGTGGCGATTCAATGACACGCTTAAACGACGAGACCGATGCCGACAACAAAATCGACTAACCCTTGAACCGAACTGTTTGTAAAAACCGCCAGGCCTGGCGGTTTTTGCCCTTAACGGCTTTGCAGAATCAACAGCGATAAATACGGTACGAGGCAAAACAAAATAATCGCCAGCTTATAAATCGCCATCCCGATATAGTGAATACGGTCAAACGCCGCCCGATCCAACTCGAACCATCGGGTATGCAAGCGGTAAATCACATCGTGGGCGCCGATAAACATCGCCGCCCACACAATCAATACCGCCCAATTCAACAGCACGCTCCAGCCTAAAAACGCTTGTATCGTTGCCAATTCCATCACGTCTCTCCTGTTGTTTTAAAGGGTTTGAATCCGTGTTTTAATGTCCGCATCCAACTGCTTGGAAAAATCCGGTTGCGGCGTGGCCAACAAATAGCCCTGCGCATAGTCAATGCCCAGGCTTTTGACTAAGTCGAGGGTTTCCTCGTTCTCGATGAATTCCGCAATGGTTTCAATGCCGAGCGATTTCGCCATCGACACGGCGCTTTCCACAAATGCCAAGTCGATTTCATTTTTGGACATATTGTTGATGAACTCGCCTTCGATCTTAATGAAATCCACCGGAAAGCGCTTCAAATATTGGAAAGACGAAAAGCCGGAACCGAAATCGTCAATGGCGAAGCGGAAGCCTTCCGAGCGCAGTTCACGCACGAATTTCTCCAGCAAGGCGACATTGTGCACCGTCTCGCGTTCGGTGATTTCAAACACGATGCGTTCGTGGTCGATTTGATAGGATTCCGTCAAATCCTGAATCCGTTGAATGAACTCACTGGCCACAATCGCTTTCGGCGACAGGTTGATGAACAACACGCCTCATAACCGGAACGGTTGGCATCCGCCAGGGCTTTATCGATCAGAATCATGTCCATCTGATTCACCAAGCCCATGTGTTCGGCGGTTTCAATAAAGCGCCCGGCGCTGATGAGTTCATCATCCTGACGCAACCGCATCAAAAGTTCATGCACTTCGATTTCGCCGGTTTCCATACTGACAATCGGCTGATAATTCGGTTCGATCGGTTCGCCGGTTTCCAGCGCTTTCATGATGAACAGACTCTGGTCGTTGGATTCCTTGTATACCTCCACCAAATCGGCTTCCTGCGGATACGAAATGGCATTTTTGCCGCTACCCTTGGCACGGTACAACATGTTGTCCGCCACCATGAACAAATCTTCCTTGTCGTGTGCATGATCCGGATACATACTGATACCGATGGAACAGGTAATGTGTACCGGCTGGCCGCTCGGTGCCAGCAACTCGATGCCGTGCGTCGCGTCCAGTACCTTGTGCGCCAGTTCCTGCACTTCCGCAAAACCGGTTTCCGGGAAAATCACACAGAATTCATCCCCTCCGTAACGCGCGAAAATATCCCCTTCCCGCAAAGCGTTTTTGGCTGCCAAGGCGAACTGCTGCAACACTTCATCACCAAACGCATGACCGAACTGGTCGTTAATCAATTTGAAATTATCGAAGTCCAATAACATCAAACCGAAATCGTAATGATGACGGTGTGCACGCCCCACCTCATAGGCCAACATCTCATGAAACACCCGCTGATTGAACAAATGCGTCAACGGGTCGCGCGTGGCGTAATATTCCAGCTCCTTGGTGAATTTGTTAATGGCCTTGATGGAGCCGATAACGTTCACCAGAGTGGTCAAAATACTTTCCACCACCACGGAACGGGAGGAATCTTTCGGCGGGAAAGTCTTAACCCCCAAACCAACCACTCCGCCGATTTTCGGCGTATCCAGAATCAAACTCTTGCTTTGCGTCTGGATGCGGTTCTCAACCGCCAGCGGCTCTTTGGTGGCATAGCTGTGATTGACCTTGAAGACCGAGCCCTGTTCGAAAATCGACACTTCGCTGAGAATTTGCTTGGCATGCACTTCCAGTTCTTTTTCAATGGCTTTCCGGTTTGCCCAACCAGAAAACTTCAATGACATACTGTTCTGCATCATCGGTTCGAAACACCACGAACAACGTGTACAACGGCAATATCTGGTTGATTTCCTCCATCAACAAACAGATGTGCTGTTTCCAATCCTTGACGATTTCCGACGACAGCACCAGTTTGTCGAGCAACTGGATTTCAAAGTCGAGAATGTCGCGGTCAATGGCGATGTTCTTAATCTTGTCTCCCAGTTGATTCAAGCTGTCATTCAACTGGTCGAACTCGGTGTAATCGAACACCGATTTGCCGTGCGCCAACTTCTTCAAATCATCGATTTGATTGATGGACACCACCTGCTGGTTCAAATCATGCACACTGCGCAACAGGCTTTTCGAAAAACGTCGCCCCACCCACAGTGCCAATAACACCGGAATCGGCATCAATAACAGCATCCACACCAAGAATTCGTTGCGAGCCGGTTTCAACACTTGCCCGATGTTCTGCTCGATGCCCATCACCCCCAGCACATCGCCGACTTTCGCTTGGGTATGACATTGCAGACAGGCGTTCTGCGCCACCAACGGTCGGAAGCTGCGCACCCACTCGTCCTGTTTGATTTGCATCGGCTTCTTCGATTTCAACACTTCCTGAAAAAACGGCTGCATGCTGTCCGACACGTCCGACGCCAGAAAGCCGAATTGGCGATTGACAATATCCGAACGGTAAATCGAAAAGGTCATGTCATGGTCTTGGTAAGTCTGTTTCAAATCCGCGCGGAATTTGAGCAATTGTTCACGGTTCCACCCCTTGCTCATTAGCTGATACATGTTATCGAACGACAGCTGACTCAGGCTTTCAGCATTTTCCACGCTTTGCTCACTGAAACGCTGGGTGAAAATCTGTGATGCGGCAAACAAGGTGATGATGAAAACCGCCAGAGCGGTAATCAACGCTCCCGCCAACATGGTCTGTTTCAGGTTCTTTTTGTGTTTGGTTTTATGGGGAATCTGTGGGTTCACATCGGGCCTGTTCAATCTTGTTTCATCAATTGTTCTATCAAACTACGTAGTATATTTTGCAACGAGTATAACGCAATAGACGCCCGCCAGCTATCAAATAAAACTTAAGCTAAATCAATTATTTTTAAGAACAACATAAACGGCTTCTATCCTTGGATTTGGGCCACGATCAATCAGCATTTTGCCCAGGCCTGGTCAAAAACCACCTTGCCGTCCTGAAAAAAATAGCTATGCTAAAAAAAGCAAATACGACGACATTGAACCATTTTAAAAAGGCCAACCTCTTGCTTCACTCTCCCTTTCCATTACGCATTTCAATCGGGTTATTAGCCATCACCCTACTGATGCCGTTGTCCGCCGTTCGGGCCGACATCGTCGACATCGGCGTGTTGAATTTGCGCAATACCGAAGCCGACAAAGCCTTTTGGGCGAAGACCGCACAATGGCTTTCCAAAGAGATTCCCAACCACCAATTCGTCATCAAGCCCATGGGACCGGAATGCCTGACCCACGCCATTAACAAACAACAGCTCGATTTCGCCATCACCAATCCGTCGCAAATCGTCGCGCTGGAAAAACCGACGATGTCCACCCCATCGCCACGCTGCAAACCCGTTATGAGACTCGGCCTTACAGTCATTTCGGTGCGGCACTCATCACCCGCGCCGACCGCAGTGACCTGAAACGCCTGTCCGACTTGAAGGGTCAAAGCGTCATGGCGGTGTCGCCGTCGGAATTCGGCGGCTACCAGATGATCTGGCGTGAACTGCAATTGGCTGGCATCGCGCCCAAAAAAGACTTTTTCAACCTGCTGTTCACCAACGGGTCTCAAGAAGCGATTATTCGCGCCATCATCAATGAAGAAGCCGATATCGGCATTATCCGTTCCGGTTTGATCGAATCGCTGTTGGACCAAAACAAACTGCCGGCCAACCAAATCAAAGTCATCCACCCGCAGCACACCGGCCCTTACCCGTTGCTGCACAGCAGCATTCTTTATCCGGAATGGTCGATGATTCGATTGGCACACACCGATATTGCGCTGGCCCGCCAGGTTTCCCGCACCCTGCAAACCATGCCGAAAAGCACCGCGCCCGGCACCTATAACCCGCATTATGGCTGGACCCGCGCCGAAGACTTCACCACCGTGCATGGTTTGCTTCGCGCCCTGAAACTGCCACCTTACGAACCGAGCAAACAGATCAGTCTCAAGGCCATCTTGCAGGAACACGGCCTCGCCGTCGGATTGATTGTGGTATTGATTCTAATGTTGTCGGCTTTTTCCGCGCGCATGAGCCGCATCAACCGTAAATTGCGGTTTCCCAATCCGAACTCGCCAAACACCGCGACAACCTGGAAAAAGAAGTCGCCGAGCGCACCGTGGAACTCTCGCAAGTCAACCAGGCGCTGGAACAAGACATCGAAGCCCGAGAAAAGGCGGAAGATACGTTACGACGCAGCCGCGCCGCGCTGCAAGGGGTGTACGAAATTTCCGTCGACACTCGTCTCCCCCAATCGGAAAACTGTTACGTTTGATTCAATTGGCGCGCCGCCATTTCCGCATGGACGCCGCGTTTTTGTACAAACTGCCCGACGGCCCACACCCGGCGCTGTCGTTGTGCGTTTCCGACGGGGATATGCCCGAAGAGTCCAAACTGAAACAATGTCTGGAAAGTCACTTGTCGGAATTCAAAAGCCAAGCCATTCTGCAGTTTTCCGACACGCCCTGCGCCGGTCAGGTCGTCACTTTCACCGTACAGGTCAACGGTCAACCGCACTGCGTGCTGGTGTTCGTGGGGCAAAACATCGCACAATGGCAACTGGCCGAAGTGGACGAAGAGTTATTGCGCCTCATCACCCAATGGATCGGCTCCAGCATCGAGCGTCAGGACATCGAAACCGAGCATGACAAATACCGCACCCAGCTGGGCAAGGTCACCCGCCTGTTTACCGTGGGTGAAATGGCCTCCGGCCTGGCGCATGAAATCAATCAACCTCTCACAGCCGCCACCAACTACATCAGCGGCAGCCTGAGACGCCTGGACGACAGCCAACCGTCACACCTCAAAACTGGCCTGACCCGGTCTCTGGAAAGTCTCGACCGCGCCACCAACATCATTCGTCGCCTGCGTGAATTCGTGCAAACCGGTGCCCGACGTCAGGAAGCCTTTCAACTCAACGCCACCTTGAAACGCGTGCTGTCGCTGTTGGACTCGGAAGCCAAGCAACACGCCGTCACCTTGATTCCGCCATCCTTAAAAGGCGATGTCTGTGTCGTCGGTGACCCGGTTCAAATCGAACAGGTCTTACTGAATTTAATTCGCAACGCCATTGATGCGTGCGAGGAAAACGGCTGTGTATCGGTTGACATTCATCCTCAAACCGATACGCGCGCATTCTGGTGTCCGACACCGGCCCCGGCATTCCGGAAAAGGATTTGCCCCCATGTTTTCGATGCCTTCCATTCCTCGAAATCCGATGGCATGGGCCTGGGGCTGGCGATTTGCCGCAGCATCGTCGAGGCGCATTACGGCCAATTGCACGTCTGCAACACCCACGAAGGCGCGCAATTTATGTTTGAATTACCCTTGTGCGAAGCCGGCAAGGCTCGCAAAAACACTTCGGAGGAAAACGCGTGATGGAACCTTGCGTGTATGTTGTGGACGACGACCGTCTGGTACGGGAGTCGTTGGAATGGTTGCTGGAATCGGTCAACCTACAAACCCGCCTATATGAAAACGGCCAGGCCTTTTTGGACGAGTTTTCACCAGGCCTGCCCGGTTGCGTGGTGCTCGACGTACGTATGCCCGGTCTGAACGGCATGGAACTGCATCAATCCATCAAACACATCGATCCGGATTTTCCGGTCATCATCGTCACCGGCCACGCCGACGTGCCGATGGCGATTCGCGCCATGAAAGAAGCGCCTTCGACTTCATCGAAAAACCCTATAACGACCAACACATGCTGGAACGTATCCAACTGGCGATTCACCATTACGACGATTTGCAGAAACATCAGGAAAAGGCCGATGCCTTGCAAAACCGTTTCGAACAACTTTCCAAGCGCGAATCTCAGGTATTGTCCGGCGTCCTGCAAGGCCATCCTAATAAATCATTGCTGACCAATTGTGCCTAAGCATCAAAACCATTGAAGTGCATCGCGCGAACCTGATGTCGAAACTCGGCGTCAAACCGTGACCGAACTGGTTCGACTCGCCATCGAAGCCGGTAAAGACCACCCCGTCCCATCATCGGAAAGCTAATCGTTTTCCCACCCAAAATGGCTCAATCTTCAAAAACTTAGGGAAAACCCTAATCGATTTAGGAACCCTCCCAATATGGTTTTCATGAGAAATTCGTAAACTGGTTTTGAGTTTCAAACCCAATAAGTGAATATTAAAGGGCAACTCGATTAATTTTAGTGAAATTCTGCGGAACTAAAAGACTGCATATTCTAGGCGTGGCTCGCTGACCTTAGTTACCCTAAGGACAAGAATCACAACAACGAAGATGTCGTCTTCTAGTTCCGCCCGAAGGGGCTTAGCCAAATTCGGTCAGCTCCACGTTGTGAAGTCTTGCAAGGTCTAGACATTCCTGCAACTTCACGCCTTGATCTGACGAATTTGGCGTTGCCAGATCCACTAAAGGGTTAACCGAATTGCCCTCAACAAAGGAGAGTCAATCCATGTCTCTGAATCGACGCGAGTTTTTACACGTTATGTCCATGGCCGCCGCCGCGGGCCTATTACCCGGCACCAGTCTGGCGATGTCTTCCCAACCCAAAGGAACGGCCATTTCAAAAGACATCTATCAGGTGCCCATGCAAGGCACGGCTCGTATTCTGCACATCACCGACTCCCATGCGCAATTGAAACCGGTTTATTTCCGCGAACCCAACGTCAATCTTGCGTCGGTCCCGCTTACGGCCAACTGCCACACGTGGTCGGCCACAAGCTCTTGAAAGAACTGAACATTGCCGACAACACGCCGTTGGCCCATGCGTTTTCGTTCCTGAACTTTCAGGATGCGGCGGAACAATATGGCAAAGTGGGCGGCTTCGCCCATCTCAAAACCCTACTTGACAAACTCAGAGAGCAAGCGGGTGGCCAGCAAAATACCCTGACAATGGATGGAGGAGATTTATGGCACGGTTCGGGCACGGCGCTTTGGACACGTGGCCAAGACATGGTGGAAGCGTCGAACCTGATCGGCGTGGACATCATGACCGGGCATTGGGAATTCACCTACCATGAAGACGAGGTGTTGACCAATATTCAGAAATTCAAAGGCGAATTTCTGGCCCAGAACATGCGCATCAAAGAAGATTCGCTGTTCGGCGATGCCTACCGCGACATGACTGAAAAACACGGTGGCATCGGGTTATACGACGAAGACAGTGCCCTGCCGTTCAAGCCTTACACCGTCAAGGTGGTGAACGGCGAACGTATCGCCGTAATCGGCCAAGCTTTCCCGAGAACCGCCAACGCCAACCCGCGCGCCAACTTCCCGGATTGGTCCTTCGGTTTGCGGGAGGATTCCATGCAGGAAACGGTCAACCACATCCGCGAGAACGAAAAAAGTCGCGGCGGTGATTATGATTTCTCATAACGGCATGGATGTGGACATCAAGATGGCATCACGCGTCAACGGCATCGACGCCATTTTCGGCGGCCACACGCACGACGGTATTCCAAAAGCCATTCCGGTGAAAGCTCCGGACGGCCATGTTTGCCAAGTGACCAACGCCGGTTCCAACGGCAAGTTCGTCGGCTGTATGGACCTGGATATCCGAAACGGCAAATTGCGCGGCATGCATTATCGCCTGTTGCCGGTCTTCTCCAATGAATTGGCGGCCGATGCGGCGTGGACCAGTTCATCACCAATCTGCGTCAAACGCAATACACCAAGTCGATTGTCGAATCGCGCAATCCGAAATACGCCTATAACCCGGAACGGTTGGGTAAAACCTACGAACAGATTCTCAGCGAAGAACTGGCTGTGGCCGAAGACACCTTATACCGTCGCGGTAACTTTATGGGCACTTGGGACCAAATCATCGTCAACGCCCTGCGCGAAGAACACGACACCCAAATCGCCATGTCCGCGGGTGTGCGCTGGGGCACCTCGGTGCTGGCGGGCGAAACCATCACCATGGAACGCGTGATGGACGAAACCTCTATGACCTATGGGGAAACCTACAAAGCCGAATTGACCGGTGCGCAAATCAAAGACACCTTGGAAGGCGTATGTGAGAACATTTTCCAGAAAGACCCGTACTTGCAGTCCGGCGGCGACATGGTCCGACTCGGCGGCATGGATTACACCTGCGAACCGAAGGCTCGCTCGGCCAGCGTATTACCCATATGCAACTGGACGACGGCACACCGATTGAACCGAATAAAACCTACACCGTCGCCGGCTGGGGGCAAGTGGAAGAAGTCGGTGACGGTCGTTTGATTTGGGATGTGGTCGCCGACCACTTACGCGGTCAGCGTTCGGACATGAAACTTAAAAAAGTCAATCACCCGACGTTGAAAGGCATTGCCGATAACCCGGGCATCGAAGATTATGCCGGCAAACTGATTTAATCACCCGCCGCCATTTTCAACGATGGCCTCCAAAACTGGATTCAAGATACCGTTGTTTCCCGCGTCGTTTCTGTCTGGCGCGGGCTTTTTATTTTGGCTTCTTAACCAAAATTTCACTCATGCCTTAGGGCATCAATCGGGTTCAAGCGCGCCGCATTGCGTGCCGGAAAGTACCCGAACACAACCCCCACCATCGCCGAAAACACAAATGCCAGCGAGATAATGCCGTAATCCAACATATACGGAATCCCCATCAGCATACTGCCCAACGCCGATGCGATTAAGGCCAACACAATACCAATCAATCCCCCAGCGACGACAGCACCACCGCTTCCACCAAAATTGCAACAGAACTTCCCTTTCCAAGGCACCAATCGCCCAATTTCCCGAGTCCGTTCCGTGACCGAGACCAGCATGATGTTCATAATACCGATACCACCGACCACCAGACTCACCGCGGCCACAGCGCCGAGCAACATGGTCATGACGCGGGTTGTGCCGGTTAAAGTGTTGGTAATTTCCCGTGTATCCATCACCGAAAAATCATTTTTTTCGTTATCGCTTAAATGGCGACGATCCCGCAAAAGTAAGGTAATGGCCCGGTTCACGACATCGGTATCGATGTCCGGTTTCACCGAGATTCGAATCATGCGCACGTCCTGATTCCCGGTCAATCGGCGCTGAACCGTTTTTGTCGGCATGATGATGACATCGTCTTGGTCGTTGCCCATCATCGACTGGCCTTTCGGCTCCAAAACGCCAATCACATCGCAGGAAAACTGCCCAGCCGGAGCTTTTTCCCCAACGCGTCTTCACCGCCCAACAATTCTTTGGAAACCGTGTTACCGATAACACAAGTGGTTTTGCCGGCTTTGAGTTCCGTTTCGGAAAACAACCGGCCTTCCGCCAACTCCCAGTTCCCGGTAATAAAGTAGTCGTTATTGGTACCGACCACGGAGTCGACCAGTTTTCGTTACCACGCACCGCCGTCACACTGGCACTGACCGTCGGCGCCACCGCCACGACGGACACCACCTCATTGCGAATGGCCTCCACGTCATCAATCTTAAAGGGTTTGGCGCCGCTGCTGTCTCGACCCGGCCCCATTCGTTGCCCGGGGCGAACCATCAACAAGTTACTCCCGAGACTGGAAATTTCCTGTGCTACTTTCGCCGTGGCGCCATTCCCCAGCGTCACCATGGTGATCACCGCCGCCACACCAATAATGATGCCCAGCATCGTCAAGGCCGAACGCATCATGTTTCGGCGAATTTCCCTGACCGCCAGTAAAAAAGCATTCCAAATCATGTCGATGGCTCCTGATACTGATCCTGTTCCACTTTTCCATCCACGAAATGAATCAAGCGGCTGGCATAAGCCGCCATTTCCGGTTCATGAGTCACCATCAGAACGGTAATGCCCAGCTCTTTGTTCAGTTGACCGAGCAACTCCATGATTTCACGGCTGCGCGCCGTATCCAGGTTCCCGGTCGGCTCATCCGCCAGCAACACCTTCGGGTTGGTCACCAATGCCCGGGCAATGGCAACACGTTGCTGCTGCCCACCGGACAATTCGCCCGGCGCATGGTCTTCCCAGCCATCCAACCCCACCAGCTTCAATGCCCGTCGAGCTTCGGCATGGCGCTGCGAACGTTTCATCCTCGGTACACCAATGGCAATTCAACGTTTTCCAACGCGGACGTTCGGGCTAACAAATTGAACCCTTGAAAAACGAACCCCAGATAATGACGGCGCAATAACGCTCGCTGATCACGGGTTAAGGCTTCCACATGAATGCCCTGAAACAAATAATGGCCGGACGTCGGCGTATCCAAACACCCCAAGGTGTTCATCACCGTCGATTTGCCGGAACCACTCGGCCCATGATGGCAACGAATTCACCTTCCTGTATCTTGAAATCCACGCCCTTCAACGCCTTGAATTCCGACGCGCCCTTGCCGTAAGACTTGACGATGCCCCGGAACTCAATCAGTGCTTGAAGTTCGCTTTCATGGACAGCACTCATTGCAACGGCACCTCGACCCCGACAATGACCTCGTCGCCGACTTTCACATCGCCTTCCGTCACTTCAATCATTCGTCCACTGCTTTCACCGGTCTTAATCAATAACGGTTCCGGCTGACCGTTCACCAAACGCCAGATACGATGATACCCGGCTTCAACGGCTTCTTTCTTAATGTTCATGCCGCTGCGGCGGCGTGGGCGCGGCATCAAGGATTCCATCACGCTCTTTTCCGCCTTATCGGATTCATTGCCCAACAGTTCCGGCGTGAAACGTAAGGCCGCCACCGGCACCATCATAATGCCGTTCTTTTCCTTCACCAGAATATCGGCCGTGGCCGTCATGCCCGGACGCAATTTCAAATTCGGATTGGCGACTTCCAATAAAGTGGTATAAGTCACAACGCCATCGGTGGTTTCCGCGCCATAACGTACCTGCTTGATTTTGGCCGGAAACTTTTGGTTCGGATAGGCATCGACCGTGAAAGTCGCTTTTTGTCCGGCTTCGACTTGACCCACATCGGCTTCATCCACATCAACCTGCAGCTCCATTTTGGTCAAATCTTCGGCCAGTGTGAACAAAACCGGTGCCGTCATGGACGCAGCCACTGTCTGCCCGACCTCAATGGAACGAATCAGGACAATGCCGTTAATCGGCGAAACGATTTTGGCCTTGGCGATATCGGTCAGATTCTGCTCCAAACTGGCCTTGGCCTGATCGACTTGGGCAATGGCGGTCTGCTTCGCGGCCTTGGCCCGTTTCATGGACGCCTCCGCAGAAATCAAATCGGCTTTGGACGGCAACTTGCCGTCGGTCAGTTTACGAATATTTTCCAAACGCGCGTTTTGAGCAAGACTTTCCTGCAAGGTGGCTTCCGCTTCCAATACACCGGCTTCGGCCACCTGCAAAGCGGCTCTGGATTGCAACACCTGTGCCTCCAACTTATCGGTATTCAGCTTCGCCAATAACTGACCGACCTTGACCTCATCATTGTAATCGACCAATACTTCGTCGATGGTGCCGGACAATTCACTGCCCACCTCGACCTCATTGGTCGGTTGCAAGGTACCGGTGGCGGAAACGGTCGCGCGAATATCCCCAGTTGTCACCTTTCCGGTATCGTAAACCGGGCCGGCCGACGGTTTGGACAATGCGAAGAACCAGGTCGCATACCCTCCGGCCAACAGCAAGACAAACAGAATCAGCCATCGCCACCACTTGGCGCTCGGCGACTTATCCAGGTTCAACTGCTGTTTTAAATTGTCCATATCATTATGGTTTGTTGTTTGCATTGCTTGAACCTCCACTCTGATTCACATCATTTGGTTCGGTCTGATGTTGTTGGGCCTGATTTTGTTGTTGCGCTTGTTTCATCGCCCAGTTTCCGGCGACCGCTTTCGATAAGGTGATAACTTGTGCCAGTTCCGTTGCCTGGGCCTCGATACTTTGTTTTCGTAGAGTCAATCGTGTTCTTTGGGCATCCAATACATCGGTGAAATTGGCCTCCCCCGCTTCATACTGAATAATCGCCAGTTTCTCTTCCAACAACGACGTATTCAAGGCCCGTTTCAAAGCTTTATAGGTTTCGCGACTGTTGTGCAAATTCGATAAAGCATTTTCGGTTTCCTGCAACGCGGCCAGCACCGTTTTCTGATAACTGAGCAGAGCCTGCTGTTCCACTTCCTGCTGTATTTCCACCTGAGCTGCCAACTGGCCGCCGTCAAACACTGTTTGCGCCACACCGGCTGTCAAGCTCGAGACCAACGACCCCACGCTGAACAAATCGCTCAAATTCGTCGAATTCCAAGCCAGGCTGCCCCCGAGTGCAAAACTCGGTAGGCGATTGGCTTTGGCGACATCGGTTTGCGCCATGGCTGAAATCACGCGTTGCTCGGCGGCGCGGACATCTGGCCGTTGACGTAAAACCGTCTGCCGGCATCGGTAGGAATACCGATTCCGGAGACAGGGGTAACGGCGCCGATTTCCCCAAACCATCAGGCAAATTCTCCGGCTGACGCCCCAATAGCACCGCAATCTGATATTGAGCTTCAATAATGTTTTGTCTTAATGACGGAATCGACGCCAGCGTCTGTTCATAACTGCGCTTGGCCTGCTCCACATCCAGTTGTGTCACCATCCCCGCCATTTGTTGCCAAACGGTCAACTGCACGGTTTCCCGCCAGGTTTTCAGGGAGTCTTCCGTCACCGCCAATTGCGCCTGATACCCCCGCAAGGCCACATAATTGGTCGCCACCTCGGCACTCAAGGTAATCAAAACATCGGCATAATCGGCCTGGGAACCAGTTCCTGAGCATCGGCGGCGGAAAGAGCGCTACGATTGGCACCAAATACATCCGGCTCCCAACTGGCTCCAACACGGCGGAATAGGTGTCTGGCTCCAACACGGCGGAATAGGTGTCGGT
>LZQR01000150.1_pt1 | contig 19201 bp, 25 predicted proteins | sample 768601 | NCBI WGS metagenome assembly LZQR01 (sample SAMN05207299, study PRJNA324521) | oil field metagenome | isolation source: sample BH-FW-24 from oil reservoir | place: India: Bombay High | collected 2015-12-04
CTTTTCGATTTTAATCCAGACCGTCAGTAAGAATTAAGTAAAAAATAAGGATGTTGTTTTGAAAAATACGCGTGAAAAAATCATCAGTGCGGCCGTTTCTGTCTGGAATGAAGACTACGGCGCCCCGTTGAAGTACATCGCGCGTGACGCCGGCATCAGTCGCATGACATTGCATCGCCATTTCTGTGGTCGCGACGCGATCTTGCTGGCGATTACCGATGAGTTTGTCGAGCGAATCGCCAAGGTGTTGGACGACGCCATGAATGAAGCACAACAGCCGGTTCAGCAGATGGAGTATTTGGTCAAAAATACTCACCTGCTGGGTGAAGATTATAATTTTCTATTCGATTTGTTCGAGCAAAAGGACGCCCGGACGACTTGGTGGAACGATTTACTTTCTTTGAAGAAAAATTTGCGGCCTTCTTCGATAACTTGATTGCCCAGGGGGTTGTGAAGCCCGGTGTCAATGCCAAGTGGGCGAATGCCTTGCTGGAAGGCATGATGAAATCGGCTTTTCGTATGCGACAACGTGGTTGGGAAAGCGATTCGAATCTGGGGAACCTGTTGTGGGACGCCTATCAATCAGCCATTTTCGAACCGCAAGCCTTGCAGGACGCCCGCGCGGCCAGCTAATCTACTCCCTGACGTTTGTTCGGTTAAAGTCCATCTTCTACTCGCATTTTCGACCAGGCCTGGTCATTTTGTTTCTTTCCAAGCAAAGCCTGCACGGACACGTTAAAATAAGTGTTTTTTAGAACAGCAGAGCGTTCCGTTTGTTTTTGCATTTGTCGATTTCCAAACAGCAGTTGGCGTTATATTCGGAGGAAGGTGATTCCAAACCGATGAAAACCTATTCCATAAGCACGGCTTTAAACGGTATCGGTGCGGATAAAGGCTCCGGAAAAACCCCGCTGGGGCGCCACATTATCCGTGCCAAAATCGGCGAAGGTCAACCCATCAATACGGTATTCGTGGGACGACGACCCACCGGGGAAGTCTATGATGCGGCACTGGCGGAAGTGCACCCACAGCGTGATTGGATTTTGACACGGATTTTATGGCTGTCCGGCTTGGAGAAGGGCGTGAATCGTCTCGGTCAGGTGGACACCATGCAACGTTATATTTACTTGCATGGCACGCCGGATTCCGAACCAATGGGCCAACCTTTGTCTCATGGCTGTGTCCGTATGCGCAACACCGATATTCTGGATTTGTTTGACCGCATTCCGGCAGGAACGGAAATGGTGATTGAGGCATGATTCAGTATTTGATACGGCTGGTCGGGTCGGTGGTGTTGATTACCTGGGTGGTCAGTTCGCTGGTGTTCTTATTGATTCACTTGGTGCCTGGCGACCCGGTCGCGGTCATGTTGGGCGATTGGGCCAGTCCGGCGGACGAAGCGTTGTTGCGCAAACAGCTGGGACTGGATTTGCCGATTTGGCAGCAGTATCTGCATTATATGGGCGGATTATTGCACGGCGACCTCGGACAGTCGTTGTTTTACCAGCAGCCAGTTTCCAATCTCATTGCCGAACGATTTCCCTATACGCTGAAACTGACCGTGATGGCGCTGTTGATTGCCGTGTTGATTGCCTTCCCTTTAGGGTTTTGGGCGGCACGTCGTGCGGGCCACTGGCCGGATTATGTGTCGATGACCGTGTCGTTGCTGGGTGTGTCCATTCCTAATTTTTGGTTGGGACCGATGTTGATTTTGATTTTCGCCATCGGTTTGGCTTGGTTACCGGTCAGCGGGGCGGAGCAGCCTTGGTCTTGGGTGTTGCCGGCGGTGACTTTGGGCACGGCCTTGGCGGCGATTTTGGCCCGAATGCTCCGTGCCTCTTTATTGGAAGTCTTTCATGAAGACTTATTCGAACCGCGCAGGCGAAAGGCTTGCCGCCCCGGGCGGTTTCGGAAACACGCCTTGCGCAATGCGTTGTTGCCGGTGGTGACGATTCTGGGGTTGCAGCTTGGTACTTTATTGGGCGGCGCGGTGATTACCGAAGTGGTCTTCGATTGGCCAGGCCTGGGACAATTGTTGGTGGACTCGATTCAACGTCGCGATTATCCGGTGGTGCAAGCGTGTATTCTGATTATCAGTGTGGCCTATATTACGGTGAACGGGCTGACTGAAGTGGTCTATGCCTGGCTGGACCCCCGAATCCGTTTGGCGAAGTAGCTATGAGGCAATAAAATCATATGACGTTTCCGACATTCAAATGGTTACCTTATGGCATTGTCCTCGCCTGGTTATTGATGGCGTTGGGCGGTTATGCCGTCGGTCATGCCGCCATCGAGGTTCAACTTGACAAATTATTGGCCTTGAGCGATGCGGGAAGCTGGCTGGGCTATGATGAGTTGGGACGACCCGTGTGGGACAGGCTGCTGATGGGCGCGCAGACGTCGTTATTGGTTGCGGTGTCGGTGGTGGTATTCTCCGCATTGATTGGCACGACCATCGGTGTCTACAGCGCTTATGTCGGCGGTTGGACCGATAAAGTGGTCTTGAAAATCATTGATGTGTTTTGGCGTTTCCGGGGTTGTTGTTAGCGATTGCATTGGCGGCGATTTTAGGGCCGGGCATTGAAAATGTCGTATTCGCGTTGGTGACGGTCGGTTGGGTCGGTTATGCGCGTTTGGCACGCGCTCAAACGTTGAGTTTGCGGCAGCGCGAGCATATTCTGGCCGCCAAGGCGATGGCCGTGCCGACGCATCGTATTTTGTTTCGGCACTTGATTCCCTTGATGTTGGCACCGCTTGGGGTGGAAGCGACCTTTGGAATTGCCGGTGCGGTCATTTCCGAAGCCGGGTTGTCTTTCCTAGGGCTGGGCGTTCAGGCACCGGATGCTTCCTGGGGCAGTATGATACGGGAAGGCACGCGTTATTTACTGGTGGCGCCGCACTTGGTGTGGGCGCCGGGCATTGCGTTGATGTTGGTGGTACTGGGCGTGAATCTGCTGGGGGATCAGTGGCGGGATCGTCTGGACGTCAAAGCCCGCCCACGCACCGTTTAAATATTTATCTGGCTCTGGGAGCCGAAAGTGTTCCTTAAGCCTCGCCTTTCAATTTGGCGGTCATGTCATCGTAAGTGACGGGTTTGCTGTATAAGTAGCCCTGAATCATATAGCAGCCTTCTGAATTGACGAACGCACGCTGTTTGTCGGTCTCAATCCCTTCCGCAATAATATCCAAATTCAAGCTCTGGCTCATGGAGATGATGGCCTTGGTGATTTCCGCGTCATCCTTGTCTTCCGGCAGGTTGCAGATGAAAGAACGGTCGATTTTCACCTTATTGATCGGTAGCTTTTCAGGTAGGCCAAAGAGGAATAGCCGGTGCCGAAATCATCGATGGAAATGGTGATGCCGCGGCGGCGGATTTGATGCAACAGCTTGATGGTGTGTTCGGTGTTCTTCATGACCGAACTTTCGGTGATTTCCAATTCCAGCCATTCGGGCAGACATTGGTTCTTATCCAAAATGGCGCTGAGCGTTTGGGTAAAGCTGGCGTCTCGCAATTGTTTGGCGGACACATTGATGGCCATTCTGGCTTTCGTCAAGCCGCTGCGTTGCCATTCGGCAATGGCCGTTGTGGCCATGTCGATGATTTGACGGCCGAGTGGCACAATCAGGCCGGTTTCTTCGGCCACAGGAATGAATTGTTGCGGCGGAATCAGGCCTCGTTCCGGGTGGTTCCAGCGTACCAGGGCTTCGAATCCGACGATTTCGTTGGTGTTGGAGTCGTATTGCGGCTGATAATACATTTCGAATTCGTTACGGTTGAGGGCTTCACGAAGATTGTTTTCCATGAAGATACGTTCGAAAGCCTGTTCGGTCATTTCTTTGGTGTAGAAGTGATAGGTGTTCTTTCCGTCGTCTTTGGCTTTATACATGGCGGCGTCGGCATTTTTGAGCAACTGTTCGGCGTTTTGACCATCGTTCGGGAAGAGGCTGATACCGATGCTGGCGGTGACGTGGAAGACGTCGTCACCAAGGTAAATCGGAGCCGACAAGTGGTTGATGATTTTCTCGACGATGTTAATGATGACGTTATTGCTCTTTAGGGCATCGAGCAGGATGGTGAATTCGTCGCCACCGAGGCGGGCCACGGTATCGATTTTGCGAATACAGCTTTGCAGGCGTTCGGCGCAGACAATCAATACTTCATCACCGCTGTTGTGGCCGAACGAATCATTGATTTCCTTGAAACGGTCCAGGTCAATGAACAGCAAGGCGATTTTTTCGTTATTGCGCTGTGCCTGGTTGATGGCTTGATTCAATCGGTCCAAGAACAAAATGCGGTTCGGCAAGTCGGTCAAAGGGTCGTGGTAGGCGATGAAATCCAGGTCGTTTTTCTGTTGCTGTAGTTGCTCCTGAATGTCCAGGTAGTTGGTGATTTCGTGCCCCAATTGAATGACGGAGGTCACCTCGTGTCGACTGTTTTTAATGGGCGTGGTGGTCAGTTCGACATAATGTTTTTCAGTTGAGGGTCAAGATAATGCAAACCGTTTTTGCGAACGGCCGGATTCAAAGCTTTGGGCCGCCAGTTTTAAAGCGGGCGGCTCGTTGTCTTGAATGGTAACGGTGTCACGGTTATTCAGCAGATGTTGACTGAGTTTCAGTTCGGGGAGGGCACGAGCCGCATGGTTCATCAGGGAAGTCGAAAGGGTTTTATCGTACACTGTGACGGCGTCGGACACACCATCGATAACGTTTTGCAGGAAGTGTTTCTGGGTGGACAGTTGTTGCGTTTTTTGGTCTACCGTTTTCGACAGGTGGCGGTTGAATTCGAATATTTCACGGGTACGGTTTTTATTGGCCCAGTAGAAATAACCGCCGAGCAGGAACAGGTAAACCAGAATCGTATAAATATAAAGATTGAAGGGTTTCAGCTGTTGTGAGCTGACATCAATCAAATCCAGCGGGTAGAAAAAGAAGAAATGTCCCATTGGTTCGCCGTCGATATTAGGCAACTTAAAGAAACTGATTAGCTGCTGGTCGGCGGTGTCGATGTAGTAATGGTGGGATTGGCTGTACGTCAGTAGATTATGGTCGAGGATTTCTTGAAGGTGAGCTGTCTGTGCTTGGCCGTTAACCAAGTAGTAGTCATTTAGGAAGCGTTTGGAAAACGGAAATTTGATTTGGTCCCGGTAGTGTTTATCGGCCAGCAAAACGCTTTCGATGTGACGGCTTTTGAGCTTTTCGACAATGGAATTGAATTTGCCGATGACTTCGAAAACACCGATAAAACGGTCATTGTCATAAATCGGTACGCTGGATTTGAAGGTCATATCGAAAATGCCGGTGCTGATGGTTTCAATAACCGTCGGTTCCTGTAGCATTTTTGCAAATCACGGCGCTTTTCCAGAATGTTATCGCCGCGTTTATCCGTCCAGCTACGGTAGAAACTGTGGCCGGTATTGTCGACGATATGCAGCCAAAGGTTTTTTAAATCAGAGTGTTGCGAAAGTGTTTTCAAGTAATCTTGATAAGAAAGCTGCGTGTTTTGATTCAATAAGGCGTCTTTGAGTTGGGAGTCCTGCGCTAAGGAAAGTGCGATGAACGTCATCTTGTCCTTTTGGCCTTGAATCAGCGTATCCACTAGGTTTTGGACTTCCAGGGCTTTGTTTTCGTATTTTTCTCGGGTGACTTCTTCTGTGCGCTTTTCGGTATAGAAGTGAATGCTCACCAGCAAAAGCGATAGAATCAGTAAGGAAAACAGGGTGGGGATAATCAGGTTCTTCTGGGGCATAAACGTTCGGTTTGAATCCTTTCAAACACCTTGCAGGGTTTTCGACTGTTCCGGGTCGATACATCAGGAAAATTGTCCAGGCCTGGTCGTTTTTGTTGTTATAACGTCTTTACTTTTTTCTTATGCATTTGACGTGACCGGCTCGCAGTGCTTTTCAGAAAATTATAACGAAGTTTGCATAAACTTTATATGGAAATGTGAAGCGAATGTCACAAAGGCTGTTTTAAATCAAGAATAACCAAAATTTATGGTTTGGTACCGGCGTTCAAGTTTCGTCCAGGATTTTCAATGGCTGGGAGACTGCATTTTGACGTGAAACGGTTATAATCGTGGCAGGTATTTAAGGTAAACACGGAAGCATATGGAAAAATTGTTTGGTGAGTCCATGCCGTTGGGCTGTGTAATGGTCGACTTGGAAGGCACGCAGATGCAGCCGCACGAGCGTGAACGCTTGATGGACCGTTGGTCGGTGGGGTGATTCTGTTCAGCCGAAACTTTGAATCGGTGGAACAATTGATGGCTCTGACTCGGGAGATTCATCAGTTACGTCACCCGAAACTGTTGATTGGTGTCGATCATGAAGGTGGACGCGTTCAGCGCTTTCGAGATGGTTTTACACGGTTGCCACCGATGGGATTGATTGGAGACTTGTATCATCAACATCCAAAGCAGGCACAGGAGTTGGCCGAGAGTGTCGGTTGGCTGATGGCAGCGGAATTACTGGCCGTGGGTATCGATTTCAGTTTTGCGCCGGTGGTGGATTTGGATTACGGTGACAGTCGCGTCATCGGTGACCGAGCCTTTGATGCCGATCCTTTGGTGGTGGGGAAGCTGGCGCAGCATCTGGTTTCCGGTATGAAAAAAAGCCGGGATGGCCTCGGTGGCCAAACATTTCCCCGGGCACGGTTACATTCAAGCCGATACCCATTTGGAAGTCGCAGTCGACGAACGCGATTTCAATACCATTCTGCAAACCGATATTCAGCCGTTCTTAAAACTGATTGAATATGGTGTGGATGCGGTGATGCCGGCGCATGTGCGTTACCCGAAAGTTGATGATTTACCGGCCGGGTTTTCCAAAACCTGGTTACAAGATGTGCTGCGACGCCAGTGCCACTTTGAAGGCGCCATTATCAGTGATGACATGTCGATGCATGCCGCCACGAATTCGGTGATGCGCCTACCGAGTGCGAGCAGCTTTGGAAGCGGGCTGTGATTTGGTGTTGGTGTGTAATGACCCGGTCTCGGCCGATCAGGTTTTGACGGAGGTGGCTTGGGATACCGGTCCGGTTTCCCATGCCCGTTTGATTCGTTTGCACGGCAAAGGTAAACTGCAGCAGCATCAGTTGCTGACAAATCCGTTATGGCAATCGGCGTCGGCACGTATCGAGCATTTTATGAATGAAGAAAATCAGCAGGCCTTTACAGTATGAATATCCTCATGTCCATTATCGGTTTTTTGAACGAAACGTTGCTGTCGCTTGGCGGACCTTTTGTGAATTCGGGGATCGAAAAAGCGCTGAATCAAGATGAAGAGACGCTGTTCGAGGACTTCGCGAAAAACACTTTCACCAGTACAATCGACGTCTTCCCGGAAGCCTGGCGTTATTTGGCCGAGTTGTTCGGCGGACAAATCTGGTTGCTGTTGTTATTGATTGTCTTTGCCATCACCTTGGTGGTGGATGTGGTGTTTAGAATTGCCATCGGTGGGGTGGATTATTATTTAGACAAGCACAAAAAACGTTTTGTGGGCAGCATTACCAAGTCCTTGAAAGCACCGGTTTCATTTTATATCTGGTTGTCCGGTTTGACGCTGGGCATCATCACCATGATGAACCATTTCAGGGTGTTGCTCGAACTCAAGCCTTATATTACAGAATTTAAGTCCACCCTCGGTGTGATTGCCGTGGCTTGGTTCTCGGTGCGCTGGGTGCGGCACATTGAAATTCACCTCAAACGCTTGGAGCGGAAGGATTCACGCTGGGATTCGGTGACGGTCGAAGCGGGTGCCAAGGTGTTCAAGCTCACGGTGTTCGTGGTGACGGGGCTGTTTGTGTTGAGTGAGATGGGTGTGAACCTCGCCGGTTTGATCGCCTTCGGTGGTGTGGGTGCTATGGCGGTCGGTTTTGCCGCCAAAGACGTCATTGGTAATGTGTTGGGTGGCTTGATGCTGTATTGGGATAAACCTTTCAGTACCGGAGATTGGATTCGTTCACCGGATAAAGAAATCGAAGGTACGGTGGAAAGCATCGGCTGGCGTTTGACTGTGGTGCGAACGTTCGACAAGCGCCCGCTGTACATTCCCAATGGTATCTTTTCGACCATTTCCATCGAAAATCCGTCGCGTATGACGAATCGCCGAATCAAACAGGTCATTGGGTTGCGGTATTGCGATATTGATAAAATGGCCGCGGTGACGTCAGGTATTAAAGAAATGTTGAAAAATCATCCGGAAATTGATCAGAATCAGACCACTTTTGTGAACTTTGTGGCCTACAACAATTCCACTCTGGATATTATGATTTACACCTTTACGAAAACGACTGTATGGGTGCGTTATCAAGAGATCCAGGAAGATGTGTTGTTGAAGGTTGCCGATGTGGTGGCCAGTCATGGCGCGGAAATGGCCTTCCCGACCCGTACTTTGTATGTGGAAGACAGCGTGAAGCTGGAACCACCAGGCCTGGCGGAAATCCCGACAAGCAAATAACGTTTGGTTTCAGGCCGACGGGCTAGACAAGATAAGGGCGCAAAAGCGCCCTTATTTCATGACAATGACTTCTTTTTCCAGGTGGATACCGAATTTGTGGTCAATGTCTTCTTGAATGCATTCCGCCAAGCGGACGATGTCGCAACCTCTGGCATCGCCCAGGTTTACCAGAACCAAAGCATGTTTTTCCGAAACCGCTGCATTTCGCAGTTTACGACCTTTCCAGCCGGATTGCTCAATCAGCCAAGCTGCCGGAATCTTATATTCATTGGTAATGGTTTTGTGGTGTGGAATGTCGCCATGGGTGGCGGTGAGTTCGTTGTAGTATTCTTCGGTGATCAAGGGGTTCTTGAAAAAGCTGCCGGCATTGCCGTAAATGCGTGGGTCGGGAATCTTTTGCTGGCGGATGGTGACGACGGCATCGAAAATGTCCTGCGGGGTTAAGCCTTCTTTACCGGGATAATGCGACAAGATGGCTTCCTTGAGCGGTTCGTACACCAGGTTGGGTTGGCCGGATTCGAGCTTTTTCAAACGGAACGTCACGCGGTGGACCAGCAAACGGTTTTCGTGTTCTTCCTTGAAAATGCTGGTTCGGTAACCGAAGCGGCAATCGCTGTTACGGAATTCGCGGCGTTCGCCGGTGAAGAGGTTGAGGGTTTGTACTCGGGTGATGGTGTCGCGCGCTTCGGCACCGTAAGCGCCGATGTTCTGAACCGGTGCGGCCCCGACGGTTCCCGGAATCAAGGCGAGGTTCTCCAAGCCCCAATAACCGTGTTCGACCGTGTATTTTACAAAATCGTGCCAAGGCATGCCGGCACCGACCGACAGCCAAATGCTGTCTTCGTCTTCTTTCATGACGCGAATTTTATCGTACTGACAGGTGACGATGACCTTCTCCAAATCCTGCGTAAACAGGATATTGCTGCCACCGCCCATGATCACCCACGGAATGGCCGACAGTTTCATGTCGGAGCGCAAAATCGGGATGTCAGACTGTTTGCTTATTTCGACAAAATACTGCGTTTTGATGTCGATTTTGAACGTATTCCGGTTTTTTAGGGAATAATTCGCGTGAATATGCATATCTGCTATAATTTTGTAACAAAGAGTGTGGTTATTATAAAGGAATATTTATGGCGCAGTTGAAACTTTCAACTCAGGCTTGGACGTCCCAAACGATTTTCATTTTAGCGGCAATCGGTTCGGCAGTTGGCCTCGGGAATCTTTGGAAGTTTCCTTACATCACCGGCGAAAACGGTGGTGGCGCGTTTGTCATTGTTTATCTGCTCTGTATTCTGCTCATCGGTCTGCCGATTCTCATCGCTGAAATCACACTGGGGCGTGCCGGTAAGGCCAGTCCGCCGCAAGCCATCGCCAATATCGTACGTGAAACCGGTTCCAGCAAACTGTGGGTGCTGCTGGGGTTCAATGCGGTGATGGGCGGTTTATTGATTCTGACGTTTTATTCGGTCATTGCCGGTTGGGGCATCGCTTATTTCGTGGACAGTCTGTTCGGTGTCTTCAGCGGCATGAACGCGGATCAGGCTCAGCAGCACTTTGATGATTTTGTCGCCAGCCCATCCGGCTTGACCTTTTGGCATTCGGTGGTGATGCTGCTGACGATTCTCATCGTGGTGAAAGGGGTGCGCAGCGGGATTGAACGCGCTATCAATATCATGATGCCGGGGCTGTTGATTATTTTGCTGGTCTTGCTCGGTTATGCCACCACCACCGGTGCTTTGGGGCAGAGTTTTGAATTCCTGTTCAAACCTAACTTTTCCGCTTTGACGACCGATTCGGTGTTGATTGCCTTGGGGCATGCGTTTTTCACGCTGAGTCTAGGCTTCGGGACCATGATGGTTTATGGCTCATATATGCCAAAAGATTACTCCATTGTGCGCGCCAGTTTGTGGATCGTGGCGGCGGATACGATTATTGCTTTGATTGCAGGCCTGGTGATTTTTCAATTGTATTCGGAAATGGCCTGGAAGCGGGTTCCGGCCCGGGATTGTTGTTCCAGACCCTGCCGATTGCGTTCGGGCAAATGACCGGTGGCTGGTTTTTCGGCACCTTATTCTTCGGCATGGTGGTGTTTGCCGCCTTGAGTTCGGCGATTTCCATGATTGAACCGGCCATCAGCTGGTTGGAACAGAATTGGGGTTTCACGCGCCGAAAAGCGGCCTGGACGCTGGGGTTGTTTTCCTGGACGTGGGGTTGGGCAGTGTGTTGTCGTTCAACCTTTGGAAAAACGTCCACTTTTTGCAGGACAAGACCTTCTTCGGCACCATGGATTTCCTCACGTCGAATGTCATGCTGCCATTGGGTGGAATGTTCACGGCCTTGTTTGTCGGCTGGGTCTGGACACAGCAACAGCGTGACGGGGAGTCCGGGATGCCGCCGGAATGGTCGAATCTTTACGGTGTTCTGGTGAAATTTGTGGCACCGGTTCTGGTGTTTGTCGTATTCGTTGAGAGTGTGACGTAATTTGTTCGTGATGGACAACGATTGAATATAAAAAAAGCGGGCAAAAGCCCGCTTTTTTGTGGATGCTATTTAAAACCGTTGGAATGCGGTTCAGTATTGCGCCATGTAGCTGCTTTGAATGTGTTTTGCATTTCCAGATTTCCTGTAGCATCCGACGTTGCAGGTGATGGGAAAAGCGCAGAATGGAGCGCATGACATTGAACATCAGTTTTGGATTTTTTCGACCAATGCTTCAAATTCATCACGGTGTAGAATCAATACCGTAACGTCGTTCTGAGCTTGCAGACGCATGGTGTGGGCAATGCCATCCAAGAAGCTTAGCTCGCCAATCAAGGCTCCTTTTTCAAGGTATTGATGTGAATGGTCTTTTCCGGGCTGATGACTTTTTGGATTTCCAGCTTACCGTCCACCAGAATATATAGATTGCCGTCCAGTGTCTCCGGTTCAAACAGGATTTCGCCTTTGGACAGGACGCGTTGCTTCACGATTTCGGACAAGGCTTCGCAGTCCGCTTGGGTCAAGTCGGCACCGAGTACAGATTCGGCAATCAATTGGGTTTCGGCTGGTTTCGGCATGGTTTGGCTCCTAAACGTTTTCTTGTTGTTGTTTTACTTTTTAACATTATCGGTCAAGTCGTTCAATCGGGTAAAAGTTCTCGAAGAGTAGTGACAGTCCGAATGTGAACAAGAGTATCAGTACAAAGACGATGAGAATCGAACGGGCTTGTTTGTTGTCGATGAATTTTTCTTTCCAGTTTTCCTGCTTGGCATAGGGCCAGATCAGTGCGATGAAAATGACCAGAGCCAGGATTTGCAGCAGTATCGATAACATCAGTCCACCAATAGGTTAATCAAGGTTTGTTCGTAAATATCCGTCAATTGATTCAAGTCGTCCACACTCACGTGTTCATCAATTTTGTGGATGGTGGCGTTCAATGGGCCCAGTTCGATGACTTGTGCGCCGGTTTGGGCAATGAACCGACCATCCGATGTTCCGCCGCCAGTGGAAAGTTGGGTTTGCAAACCGGTTTTCTGCTTGATGGCCTTGGAAACGGCTTGAATCAACTTACCTTCCGCCGGTGTAATAAACGGCAGTCCGGATAAATTCCATTGTAAATCATAATGAAATTCGCAGCCATCCAAAATTGCGTGCACGGCTTGTTTTAAGCTGTTCGGTGTCTGTTCGGTGGAGAAGCGGAAGTTGAAATCCACCACGCAGTCGCCGGGAATGACATTAGTGGCACCGGTACCGGCATGGATGTTGGAGACTTGAAAAGAGGTCGGCGGAAAATATTCGTTACCGGTGTCCCAAACCGTTTCGGTGAGGGTTTTCAGTGCCAGGGCCAGCGTATGAATCGGGTTTTCAGCCAATTCAGGATAGGCAATGTGACCTTGAATGCCTTTGACGGTCAAGCGACCGCTGAGCGATCCCCGACGGCCGTTTTTGATGGAATCGCCCAGTTGTTGGCTACTGGATGGCTCGCCCACCAGGCAGTAATCGTATTTTTCGCCACGTGCTTCCAGTGCTTCCACGACTTTAACGGTGCCGTCCACCGCCGGACCTTCTTCATCACTGGTAATCAGGAAACCAATGGAGCCCTTGGCATCGGGATGTTTTGCCACAAAACGCTTGGTGGCGACCATGAAGCAGGCGATGCTGCTTTTCATGTCCGCCGATCCGCGGCCGAAGAGTTGTCCGTTGTCGTCAATGTGCGCAGAAAATGGCGGATATTGCCATTGGTCGGCTGGGCCGGTGGGGACGACATCGGTGTGGCCGGCAAATACGATGAACGGGCCGGTTTCACCGCGTCTGGCCCACAAATTACTCACGTCGCCAAACGGCATGGGTTCGATCTGAAATCCCAGAGGACGAAGGTAATCGGCAATCACGTGTTGGCAGCCGTTATCGTCCGGGGTGACGGATTCGATTTGAATCAATTGTCGGGCGAGTTGAATGGTTTCGGTCATATTATCGGTCGCAAGTTTGGTTATTATCGGTTTTTTTACCGTTCATTTTAGGTGTTCGGCAGTGGTTTTAGAAGACTTGATTGTTCTGACAATCAACGCTTACAGTGCCTGTTGATAGTCGGCTTCTTTAAAGCCAAACAACAGAGCGGTTTCGGTTTGCAGTACCGGGCGTTTGATCAGTGTTGGAATTTCGGCGAGCAATTCCAGGTTGTCGCCGGCCATCAACTGTTGTTTTGTTCGTCGCTCAGCTGTTTCCAACCGGTGCTGCGTTTATTGACGATAACATCAATCGGTTGTTGTGCCAGCCAATGTTGAAGGGTGCCCAGCGTAAGAGGGTTCTTACGGAAGTCGTGAAATTGATAATCCACCTGTTGCGTGTCGAGAAATTTACGAGCTTTTCGTACCGTGTCGCAATTGGGAATGCCGTATAACGTGATGGGTTTCATGCTGCTCTTTCCAAGGTTCGATTTGAGTCAATCCGTTATTTTAAAGCATTTTAAGGTGGTTTGAAGGGGAAGATGATGCCTTTCTCGGACAGAACGGCTTCTCTGTTTTGGTCAGAAAAGGTATACTTTGCGTTTTTGATTTTGAATGTTAAGAGAAGAGTGTTATGACTATCAAACGAATCGGCCATCGTTATAGCGATGCGAAAACGGGTGCAACTTTAGATGTATGGTTTCCACGTTCAAACAAAGAAATCGCGCGTAATTGTCTGGCGTTGAAGGCCGGCATCATTAAAAGCGATTTTGTGACGGTCGAGATCGCTTCGGTGGACGATGCACCGACGTCAGCGGAAGACGCGTATTTGCGTCTGCATTTGTTGTCGGAATGCGCTTATAAGCCGCATGACATCAATTTGGACGGCGTCTTTGGCCTGTTGACCAATGTGGCTTGGACCAGTGCCGGACCGGTGTTGCCTTCTGAGGTGGAGAATCTACGTGAAGCGATTGCCGACGAGCCGATTCAATTGACGATCACTTCGATTGACAAGTTCCCACGTATGGTGGATTACGTGATTCCGGAAGGGGTACGTATAGGGGATGCGGACCGTGTTCGTTTGGGTGCGCATTTGGCACCGGGCACCACCATTATGCATGAAGCTTCTGTAACTTTAATGCCGGTACTCTGGGTAACTCCATGGTGGAAGGCCGTATCAGTGCCGGAGTGATTGTGGGTGAAAACACCGATATCGGTGGTGGCGCTTCAATTATGGGTACCTTGTCCGGAGGTGGTAAACAAGTCATTTCCATGGGCCAACGTAATCTGCTGGGTGCGAATGCCGGTTTGGGGATTTCTTTGGGCGATGATTGCATTATTGAGTCCGGCCTGTACTTGACGGCTGGCACCAAGGTTAAGATGCCGGACGGTTCGATTGTATCGGCCCGTGATTTGTCCGGTCAATCCAAGCTGTTGTTCCGTCGTCATAGTCAAACCGGTCAGGTGCAGGCAATTATGACGGACGGTACGGTTTGGGGCGGTTTGAACGAAGCGCTTCACAGTAACGACTGATGACAAATTCATAACAACGCCTTCAGTTGTTTGAATACAATGAACCCAGCCTTTGCGCTGGGTTTTTTATGGGCCTTTGAAAAAAAGATAGGAGAAAAAGATGGCCAGAGTCATTGGGTTGGATCACGTCAGTATCCTGGTTTCGGATGCGGAGGCCAGTTTACATTTTTACCAGGGTTTGTTGGGTTTGTCGGTTCTGGAAAGGCCGGATTTGGGTTTTCCGGGCTACTGGTTGGATTTATTCAATGGCCAAAGCCTGCATATTATGCAGTTACCGAACCCGAGTAGTGGGTCTGAACGGCCTGAACATGGTGGGCGGGATTTTCACTTTGCACTCCGAGTGGATTCGATTGCCGATTATGAAGCGCATTTGCAACAACATGGTTTGACGTATACACGGAGTCGTTCCGGTCGAAAAGCCTTGTTTATCAAGGATTTGGATGGTAATGCGTTTGAACTGTTTGAAGTCAGTTCGAGTGTGTAAAGGCACCAGGCCTGGTCAATATGGAAATTCGCCAGGCCTGGCCGGAAGTGAGGAAGCCGACCGACTATTCTAAGGTTCGATATTATCCAGCAGGGCGGCCTTTAACGCTTCCTGCGTATGATGGGAATGAATCGAGTGGTTGCTGGTTGAACTGATCATAAAGACGTCTTCCGCCTTTTCACCTACCGTATTGATTTTGGCGTCGTGTACGCGAATCTGGCAGCTTTTGAAGGCTTGGCCGATGCGGGCCAGCAGGCCGGGGATGTCTTTAGTGGTGATGCTCAGTTCCGTGAGTTCTTCATTCAACTCTTGGAATTGAATTTCGGTCGGCGTGTGGAAAGCTCGCGTCCGTCTGGGCTCCGGCTGCGGCTGCGGGGTGCTGTCCGCTTTCAGGAATAATTGGTATTTCAGCGTGTCCTCGATTTCCGCCAGAATCATGTCTCGGTAATCGACAGGCTTTCGTGGTTAAGCAGATAGATAATCACCAGCGTCATGTTGTCGGATCCGGAGTAGATTTTCGCTTCCACGATGTTCAGGCCGAGTTTGTCAAGAATCTGGGTGAATTGCGCGAAGAGGTAATCACGGTCGTGCATGTAAATAATCAATTCGGTGGCGCCGCGAGAGGTCGTCGGTTGCAGGTGTACGTTGATTTCATCTTCGCTTTCATTGTGCAACGCTTCGGTGATGCGCGCGATTTCGCCGGGGCTTTGGCGGTTGAAAAAATCGGTTTGTTCAAACGACTGCCAGAAGGTTTGGAATTCCGGTGGTGTCAGGCCTTTGCTCTTCAAAAAATTCGCTGGCTTTTTCTTTATTGAAAATCGCTTGTTTGGCACGGTCTCTCGGCAAGGTCGACGTGGCGTCCAATGCCTGGGTGGTGTTGTGGTAAAGCTGTAGGAAAAGTTGGTTTTTCCAGTCGTTCCAAACATCATCCGAGGTGGAGCGCACATCCGCCAACGTCAGCAGGTAGAGATAGTCCAGGCGTTCCTGTGTGCCGACCTTTTCGGCGAACTGAGCGATGACTTCCGGGTCGGACAAATCTTTTTTCTGGGCAACGTAGGAGAAATCCAAGTGGCGCAATACCAGCCAGCTGAGGAGTTCGGTATCGTTTTTGTTCAGGTTGTGTTTGAAGCTGAATTCCTTGGCATCAATGGCACCGAGTTTTTCGTGTGCGCCGTTACGGCCTTTGGCAATGTCGTGGAATAAACCGGCCAGTAAGAGAATCTCCGGTTTGCACAATTGTTTGGCGATTTGGTGCGCAGTCGGGAACTCGTAAGCGTACTGGTTGATGAAGAAACGCCGCAGGTTTCGGATAACTAAAATGGTATGTTCATCAACAGTGTAGGCGTGAAAGATATTAAACTGCATTAAACCGGAAATTTTTTTGAAACTCGGCAAGTAAGCGCTCAAAATGCCATAAGCATACATGCGTTTGAGTGCGGCATTGACGCCTTTCGGTTGGCGGAAAATTTCAATGAATAACGCCTTGTTGATCGGGTCGGAGCGGAACTGGTCGTCGATCAAGTGCAGGTTGTTGCGAATCAAGCGGATGGTGCGCGAACGAATTCCCTGAATCAGATGTTGGTAGTTTTCGATGATGATGAAAATTTCCAGCAGTGCCGTTGGGTTTTTTTCGAACAAATTGGTTTTGGTGACATCAAGGTAGTTGTTGACGATACGGAAACGTGGGTTGATCTGTTCGATGTGGTCTTCGCTGGTGCGGAAAATTTCTTCTTTAAAATGCTGTAACAGGATTTCATTCAGACGTGCCACAATATGCACGTTCTGATAATAGGGTTTCATGAAAGCTTCGACCGCCTTGACACTGTCGTCGCTGGACAGGTTGGGGTACAGTTTTTCCGCGAGTTGTTGCTGGTTGTCGAACAGTAAACGGTCTTCATGACGTTTTTTCAAACGGTGCAGGGCAAAGCGAATGCGGTTGAGGTAGAGGTAAGCCGCTTGAATTTCTTGAAATTCGTGCAGGGTGATGAAATTGTGTTGCATCAGTTCCTGCAGGGAGCTGGCGCCGAAGTGACGTTTAGCCACCCAGAGAATGGTCTGGATGTCGCGCAAGCCGCCGGGACTTTCTTTGATGTTGGGTTCCAGCTGGTACAGGGTGTTGTGATAGCGTTTATGGCGGCGTGCTTGCTCTTCCAGTTTGGCTTCGAAAAACTCTTGGCTGGGCCAGAAGGTTTTGAGGTTGAAGAGGTTTTGCAGGGCTGAGAACTGTTCGTAATCCCCTGATAACCAGCGCGCTTCGAGTAGATTGGTGGCGGTGGAGACGTTTCCTTCCCGGATTCGATGCATTCTTCCAGGTTGCGTACTGCGTGGCCGACTTCGAATCCCAAGTCCCATAAATAGGTGATGAATTCGATGATGGTTTGTTGGTGGCTTCGTAAGATTCGCCGAGAATCAACAGGTCGATATCGGAGTAGGGTTGCAGCTCACCACGGCCGTAGCCGCCGACGGCAATCAAGGTCAGCCGGTGGTCGCCGTCCTTCGGAAAAAATGCTGCCAGATTTTTTCAGTAACTGGTCGATGAAGGACGTGCGTTCTTTGATCAGTGCTTCGATGGAGCGGCCTGATCAAATTTAGTGAATTGCTGTTCGTTGAATTCTTTCAGCAAGTCTTTTCCCGCACTCAGGGATTGGTTGCGTTCCGCATGCGTCAGCTGGTAAATGAAGCTGGGAATCGAGCTTTCGTTGTTGTCGGGCGTGGTGGCAGGCGTGTCACTCGGCATGCGGAATCCTTCTGGTCGTTCAATTTGGTTCGAAAAGTCGGCGAGATGTCTGGCGTTTTAAGGCAAGACAGGTTCTTCGCCGGGACGTAATGTCATAATTTCGTAACCATCGTCGGTGACGGCTAGCATGTGTTCCCACTGTGCGGAAAGTTTTCGGTCGGCCGTTTTGACCGGAAAAATGGTATTGCCCGGGTGTTTTTTGTTCGGCCCCAGTGTTTTAACGTTGGCTTTACCTTGGTTGATCATCGGTTCGATGGTGAACACCATGCCCGGTTGTAAGACAATGTCTTTCAGTTCGGGCTGCGTATAGTGCACGACCTGAGGCTCTTCGTGGAATTCGGAACCGATGCCGTGGCCGCAGTATTCTTTGACCACGGAAAAATGATTGTTGTGGGCATGGGTTTCAATGGCCTCGGCAACATCGTATAGAGTGGCGCCCGGTTTGACGGCTTCAATGCCGAGCCACATGCATTCATGGGCCACGCGACACAAACGGTGTGCGAACGGTTTGACCTCGCCGACTTCGTACATCATGCTGTTGTCACCGTAATAACCGTCTTTGATGACGGTGACGTCGATATTGACGATGTCGCCGTTTTTCAGCTTTTTGTCGTGGTCGGGAATGCCGTGGCAAACTACGTCGTTGACGGAGATGCAGCTTTCCGACGGGAAGCCGTGGTAGCCCAGAGTGGCGGAAACCGTTCCTTGAACATCGGTCATGTACTTGGCCATGATGTCATTGAGTTCGCCGGTGGAAACACCGGGTTTGACATAGGGTTCAATCATCACAAGTACATCGGCGGCCAGTTTTCCGGCGACGCGCAGTTTTTCGAGTTCCTGTTCGGTTTTGATTTTGATGGCCATTGAGCTTCCAGAGTTAAGTTGTTTTTGATTGAAAAATCTTGAAAAAAAAACGGCCACATGGTATAAATGCGCCGCCTTTTCGAATAAAGGCATTTTAACAGAAAATCCACACGCCTGCCGATACATCAAACGGGGTGCTGTTTCCGAGTTTTGAGCGATTTTATCGTAAATGACGCCGAATCGAAACAGTTCGTTTGTTGGGCTGGCGGAGGCTTAACCCAAAATGGAGAAAATCATGGCTAAAGTCACTATGCGCCAAATGTTGGAAGCGGGTGTTCACTTCGGACACCAAACACGTTATTGGAACCCTAAAATGGGTGAGTACATTTTCGGTGCTCGCAACAAGATTCACATCATCAACCTGGAAAAAACCTTGCCGATGTTCAACGATGCTTTGAACTTCCTAGGCGGTATCGCAGCGAACAAAGGAACGGTATTGTTCGTTGGTACGAAGCGTGCGGCAGGCGATTTGGTTGCGGAAGAAGCGAAGCGTTGCGGAATGCCTTACGTGAACCACCGTTGGTTGGGTGGTATGTTGACCAACTTTAAAACCATCAAACAATCCATCAAAAACCTGAAAGACCTTGAGACCCAGGAACAAGACGGTACTTTTGAAAAATCACTAAAAAGAAGCGTTGATGCGCTCCCGTCAAAAGACAAGCTGGAATTGTCCTTGGGTGGTATCAAAGATATGCGTGCC
>LZQR01000151.1_pt1 | contig 19186 bp, 31 predicted proteins | sample 768601 | NCBI WGS metagenome assembly LZQR01 (sample SAMN05207299, study PRJNA324521) | oil field metagenome | isolation source: sample BH-FW-24 from oil reservoir | place: India: Bombay High | collected 2015-12-04
CAGGTCCATTCCCATCGGCGACTTGCCGGGCCCGGGCTGGCGGAAGTTCGGGTCCATGGGGGCGACCCAATAGAGAATTTCTGGTCCCCCCGAAGCATTGCCGTCGCCCGGGTTCAGATAAAGGCGCTCAAGAAACACCCCGCCTGCCACACCTGCGGCAAGGGCGATGATGCTGAGCGCGGTATAACGTCCACGCATAGTAACCTCTGAGTTGCCAGCGGCTGTTTGCCGAAGGCATGTCCATCACTTCTGGCTCCGCGAAAATCTGCGGAGGAACGATGTTTTCAGAGGAGGCGGGGAGGTCGTTCGGGAAGGGTGGTGTCCGAGACGTGAAGGGCATCAGGCGGCAACTGTGTGAAGGCGAGGGCCTGGGCAAAACCCAGTGCCATTTCCTGGCTATCGCGAACCGTATCGGCAGCGCACAACGCACCGCCGCAGCACAGGTCGAATTTCACCTGTCCGTCGTCCGGCATTTCATCGCCCATCATTGCCGAGGCATGACCCATCATCGTTTCACACGGCATGCCGGCGTTGGCCGCAACATGTTCTCCAGGAGCCATCATCGCCTGGTGCGCCGGTGCAAACCCGGCAAACAGCAGGGCAATCGCGAACAGGATCGTCGCGGCCAGTCTGCTGATGTGATGCACGGGTCGGGTCATGTTGCGCGATATAATCCAGTCCAGCACAAATACAAGTGCCTGATAGGTGCTGTTGAGCAAGCCTTCGAAGGGCGGTTAATAAACTTCCGGTTCTGCGACAGTTCATCCGATCACAGGACAACCTGAGACTTAAATACGCCTGGCGGGGCCGAAGCAGAAGCGAATATGAGTGCGAACCCTTCAATTTTTCGTTTGCGACAGGGAGATTGATGCGGATCTGAACAGGGTCGCGTCTATTCAAGCAATTGGATACCGGCGAAAAGGATAATGAGAATTCCGGCAGTCGCATCGAGCGCTCGGGAAACCACGCTGAGGGTCGCGCCGTTCCTGAGAGCGACATCGAGAAACAGTCGTTGGCCGGCAACCGCCAATCCTGCCACTGCACAAAGCGTGAAGGCGATGCCGACAAGCATCGATGCCGCGAACATCAGACCCGCCCCCGGTTCGCCTTGCGACAGGGCTGCCACCACGACAAACAATGTCAAAGGACACGGTACGAGACCGGCTGTAAGGGCCACCCAGAAGCCTTCGGCTCGCTTCCTGCCCGGCCTTGAGCGGATTGCCCGGACAAAGAGCCATACGCCGATACCGATCAGTGTGAGGCGGCTGATCAACTCGAGGGCCGGGGCCCGGCCGCCACCAACAAAGGATCTTTCCACAAGCTGGGAGGCAAAGAAGGCGATCAGAACGGCTGTGAGCACATGTGTTGCCGCCAGAAGTGTCGAGACCGAAAATGCACGGGCGAAGCTGCTTCTGGCTCCGGCGACATAGCTGGCCAGGATCGTCTTTCCGTGCCCGGGCGTCAAAGCGTGAATGGCGCCGAACAGCACCCCTGTCCCGATCATGCTCGCAAGAAGCCAGAAATCCCCCGACTGGCTGAATTCCAGCAACGAAGCCCGCACACCGCCATAGATCCAGCGTTGCCAGGAGATGAGAAGATCCATCATGGTTGGCGATCCGGCCAGGTGTGGTGAAGGCTGTCGATCACGAACGCATGTGCGTGTCGTTTTCCATGCGCTTTGGCAAGATGCGGATGGTTTGCCGGCAGGTCGGGGTGCGTATGGTCGAGAATACTGTGATCGTCTGCAGGCCAGGACTTGCCGGCCACAGCCCAGCCAAGCACAGCCAAACCGGCGAGAACGACCATTGTCACAGACATCGAGGAATTTGCTCCAAGCCAGCCGGCAAGCGGATAGGCAATCAGCCAGCAACCGTGCGAAAGAGCAAATTGTGCCGCAAAAACCAATGAACGGTCCTGGGGATGGGCGGAATTTTTGAGAAGCCGTCCAGAGGGCACGAGCACCGCCGACATGCCCGCCCCCATGGCAAACCAGACCAGCAGCAGGGCTGGCCAAACGAAAGGCTCCGGCAGGACCACCAACAGGCCGGCGAATATCAGCAATGAAACGGGAAGCAATGCTCCGCCGGCCAGCATGACGAACCGTTCGGAACGGCTTGCAAGAAGCTTTGGCAGCGTCAACGCGACAACCATGGAGCCTCCGCCATAGGCCGCCATCGACAAGGCCAGGTCGGTGTCATCGAGACCAAGGTACGATTTCACGATGACGACACCGTTGACGATCACCATGGCCCCCGAAGCGGCAACCGCGAGATTGAGGGCCAGCAATCCTCTCAGGCGTGGTGTCTTCAGATAGATCTGCAGGCCCTTGACGGTTCTTCGGAACGCGGGCTCTTCTGCGTCGGCCTGCGGCGAGACGAGCCGAATGGTCAGGATCAACCCGGCAGAGAACAGGAAGCCGGCAACGGTACCACCGAACAACCAGTGGAAGCCGACAAGGCAACCAGGACGGCTGCAATCATCGGGCTGAGAAGGTTTTCAAGATCATACGCCATGCGCGACAGCGACAAGGCACTCGTGTAGTCCTTTTCATCCGGAAGGATATCGGGAATGCTGGCCTGGAAGGCAGGGGTGAAGGCCGCGGACGCGGTTTGCAACAGGGCGATCAGAACGTAGATCTGCCAAATCTCGTCAACGAAGGGCAGGGCCACCGCGGTCAGAGCCCGGACGATATCCAACGTGACGAGAAACATCCGACGCGGAAACCGGCTCGCATAAGCGGCAGCAATCGGGCTGATGCCGACGTAGACAATCATCTTGATCGCAAGGGCTGTTCCCAGAACGGCGCCAGCCTCATCGCCTGCAAGATCGAAGGCCAGCAGCGCCAGGCCAACCGTCATCAGACCTGTGCCGAACAACGCGATGACCTGCGCGAAAAAAGATGGCGGTAGGTTTGATTGGCAAGTACCGAAATCACTTAACTCTCCAGCCGTCCAGCTTCACCGCGCCTTGCGATCGAACCTGTGCCGCAACCGCAATGCTTCATAGCCGTATGGCGAAAACGCACGGCCTTCAAGACGATGGGGCTCCTCCTTGCGCATTGATGAGGTCATGCCTTTCACGAATTTCCTGCGGCCACTGTGCCTTGATCCAGGACAGGACGGCGATGATTTCGGTATCTGTCAGCACTCCTTCGAACGCCGGCATGTTCGAATTGAAATTCTCAAGGCCAACCGCCTTCGCGGTGCCATGTTTCGTGATACGGAACAGCAGGTCGTCCTGATGATGCCAGGTGTGCCCGGTTTCGTCGTGCGGCGGGGCCTTCGAGGGAACCGTCCGGATTGGCGTCCATCCAGTCGCGCTCGCCTTTCAGGTCGTCTCCGTGGCAAGCTGCGCAATTCTGCGCGTAAATGTCTGCTCCCAAACGCACAAGCTTGAGGTCGCCCGGCTTCAGCCGGACGACACCTTCGTCAACATCGGGGGTGCCAGGAGGAAAATGGCACTGGCGACGACGATCACCACTGCCGCAGAAAGTGCGCCGAGCAAGATGCGGCTTCTCATGGCTTCTCTCCTTCAGATGGTCAGCCGTCCCTCTCCAGGAGATAGGTTGCTATTGCTTCCCGGTCCTCTTCAGACAGGAAAGCAGTGCCGTCGCGCACGACCTCGCCCATGGAGCCGCCAAAGACATCCCCATCGGGCATGATCCGGTTTCAGCGCATACTGAAGAGAACTGATCGTCCAGCCTGCCTCTTCAGCGCGGCACTCGTGATGGGTGGAGACTTGCCGCCGTCAGGCAGTTCGCTGGCGCCATGCAGAGCCAATTCCGCCTGAAGTGCACCAGCGGCATTTCTAGGGGTGTGGCAAGCGCCGCAATGAGCCGGTCCCTCAACAATGAACTTGCCCCTGTTCCAGAGATCAGAGCGCGCAGGATCCGGGTCGAATGTCTCCGGCACGTAAAACAGTCCGCGCCAGAGTTTCAGGCCCATTCTGAGATTGAATGCCGGCAACATGTCATGTGGTGTCGATGCTTCAGCAACGGAGGGAACCGTCTTGAAGGCTGCCCACAGGTCCGCGATATCCTGGTCGCTCAAGGAACCGTAAAACGGATAGGGAAACGACGGATAGTAGGGCTCCCCTTCCGGCGAAATACCCTGTCGCACCGCCGCTGCAAAATCCTGCAAGTTCCAGTTTCCGATGCCGTGATCCGGATCCGTCGTCAGGTTGGGCGAATAGAACGTGCCGAAGTCCGTCGGCAGCCTGACACCGCCAGCCAGAGGTTTCCCGCCACCTTCCGTATTGGTATGGCAGGCGATACATCCCGACATCCTGGCAAGATAGGCGCCGCGGCCCGGATCGCCGGCAAGGACTTCGATCCGTTCGGGCTTGTCGACAGGCCAGAGGTACAGCACGGCGAACGCCGCTCCCGCCAACGCGGGAGCAACGATCGCAACAATGAGCCAGAGGCGCATCGATCAGTTTTTCTCGACCCTGAATTTTGAGTGACAGGCCGAACAGGTCTGCGCGACCATGTTGAAAAGCCCGTCCGCAGGCATCTGGGCCAACATTTCGGGATCGGCCATGTGACCGGCGTTCCCCATCATGCCACCCGACCCCATCATACCACCCTGGGACATCATGGAATTTCCACCCATCATGGTGTCTTGCCCCATCATGCCCGACTGACCCGTCATACCTGCACCGCCCTTGCCGTGTGCCAGGCCGTTTTCGGCCGCTGCGCCAAGTCCTGCTGCAAAAACGTCCAGCTGTTTTGCGAGCTCAGAGAATTCTTCCCAGTCGGTCCAGATTTCCGGTTTCGCCTCCGATGGGCCTTCGATGCTGTGTTCCGGGAACAGCTTGGTCAGGGCCTCGCCGGAATGGGATGGATAACCGCAGCGCCCTCACGCACTGCGTCCGCATCATAGTCCTTTTCTCCACGCATGATGGCGGTCAGCGACTTCATCACGTCGCCCATCTCATCCATCGCGTCCATGCGTTCCTTGACGATTCCGGACGCCCCACCATGTGCAAAGGCGCCGGCAACGCCTGCAAGCAACAGCGCGCCAGTCACTGATATAACCGTAAGTTTCATTGATCTTGTCCTGTATCCAGATTGCGTGGCGGATATTCCGCCTCAAGCGATTTCAAACGGATAAAGGAGCCGGTCGCGGGGGAGGCGGATCAATCTTCCACACCCGGGACACATTGGACACCACGGTGTCACGGACGCTGTCTTCGATGAGGTCAGGGATGCTCAGATGCTCGTCATCCGTCAACGCCAGCAAATAGGCCCCACAATGCACGGTTTCATGATCTGCCACATTGTGATCGGAATGGTTTGAAGCATGATCGTGGGGAATATCGCCGCCGGAGGCGGCAGCGGTTTCATGTGAGTGTTCGTGGGCAGTTCCGGCAAGCGAATGACTGAACGATCCTCCGGCAGCAACGAAGGCCGCCACGAGGAGCATTTTCAAAGTCGTCCAAAAGCAAGACTGCAACCGCATCAGCAATGACCTACTGGATCCTGTTTGCCAGCAACGAACCCGAACCTGTGTCACAATCCGGTGAACCTGCGCCCCGGTCAACCCTTCTCTGGCCGGCATATTGCCGATCCGCACCATTAAAGCTTGATCGAGGCCGTCTTGTGGGCACTCAGGCCGATGTCCTCAAAGCAGCGTATGATCCTGGTCGGTCGCCCGGACTGGCGCGAAGGTTCTCCAATGTTCATGTCACCCCCTCCTATTCAGCAGGCGCGGCTTCGGCACTTGGCGTGAAAGCGACCCTGGACCTTGCTTCATCCATCACTGGCGCGATCCGGCGAAGTCGCAAGGCATTGGTGAGGACGAACACCGACGACAACGCCATGGCGCCTGCTGCAAGAACGGGTGACAGCAACAGGCCAAAGGCTGGATAAAGCGCCCCGGCGGCCACCGGGATCAGGGCCGTGTTGTAGCAAATGCCCAGAACAGGTTTCCTTGATGTTGCGCATGGTGCGGCGCGACACTTCGTAAGCGTTCACGACGCCTCTCAGATCGCCCGACATCAGCACGACATCGGCGGATTCAATCGCCACATCGGTGCCTGTGCCGATCGCGATACCGACATCGGCATGGGCGAGGGCAGGGGCATCGTTGATGCCATCTCCAACGAAGGCGATACGGCCCTCGTCACCCTTGAGTTCAGTCAGGGCGTCAACCTTGCCGTCGGGCAGACACCCGCGATGACGATGTCGATCCCGGTTTCCGCGGCAATTGCCTCGGCGGTTTCCCGTTTGTCGCCGGTGATCATCGCGACCTTCAAACCCAGCTCATGAAGCGCTGCAATTGCGGCCCGGCTCGATGGTTTGACCGGGTCGGCAACTCCGACAACAGCTGCAATTCTGCCGTCAATGGCTGCATAGAGAGCTGTGCGCCCACGGGTCGCCAGCCTGACCTCCTCGTTCACCAGCGCATCGGTCGCAATACCTTCGCGCTTCATCAGCCGGTCAGCGCCAACGAGCACCCGTTGACCGTTCACAATAGCGGAAACACCATGACCGGTGATGGAGTTGAACTCACTGACCGCGAACCTCTCCACGCCCTCCTTGCCCGCTGCCCGCACGATGGCCTCGGCAACAGGATGCTCAGAGCGAGCCTCAACCGCGGCAATGCGCGACAGAACGAAAGAGCGTTCAAAACCGTTCGCCAGGACGAGGTCGGTCAGTTCCGGCCGGCCCTCCGTTACGGTGCCCGTCTTGTCCAGCGCAACAATGTCCACGTCGGCAAGCTGCTGTAGCGCGTCCCCCTTGCGGAACAGGACGCCCATCTCGGCTGCCCTGCCGGTGCCCACCATGATCGATGTCGGCGTTGCAAGGCCCATGGCACACGGACACGCGATGATGAGCACCGACACACCGGCCACAAGGGCCAGTGTCAATGCCGGGTCCGGACCGAAAGTCAGCCACACCAGGACCGTAGCCACGGCAACGGCCATGACGGCGGGAACGAACCACAGCGTAATGCGGTCCACCAGCCCCTGGATCGGCAGCTTGGCGCCTGGGCTTCCTCGACCATGCGGATGATCTGCGAAAGGGTCGTATCGGCACCGACACGCGTTGCCTTGAACTGAAGTCCTCCGGTGCCATTCACGTGCCCCCAGTCACCGCGCTGCCAGCCGATTTCGCGACAGGCACGGGCTCGCCGGTGATCATGCTTTCATCGACGTGGGAGAACCCTTCGACCACTTCACCGTCAACCGCGAGACGCTCTCCAGGGCGCACCACGACGATGTCGCCAATGACCAGCGTTTCGATAGGCACTTCCACCATCTCTTCGTCCCGCAGCACCCGGGCAGACTTGACCTGAAGGCCGAGGAGGCTCTGGATGGCCGCGCCGGTGCGGCCCTTCGCCCTGACCTCCAGGAAACGGCCCAGCAGGATCAGAACGACAATCACGGCGGCTGCCTCGAAATAAACGGCGCGAACCTCGGCGGGCACCAGATCCGGCAGGAAGGTGGCAACCACCGAATAGAGATAGGCGGCTCCGGTTCCCACGGCCACCAGGCTGTTCATGTCCGGCGCCCCTTCAAGAGCGCCGGAACCCCTTCAGATAGAAAGATCGGCCCGGACCGAAAAGCACCACGCTCGTCAGCACGAATTGCAGGATCCAGCTCATTTGCTGACCAATGGTCACCGCGATCAGGTGGTGAAAAGCGGGGATCAGATGCCCGCCCATTTCGATCAGGAACACGGGCAGGGCAAAGGCTGCGGCGATCGCCATCTTGCGCGCCAGCTCACGGGCTTCTTCCGCCTTGCGTTCACTGCGATCCTGAGACGTTCCTGCGTCTGCCAGACTTGCAGGATAGCCGGCATCCGTGCTGGCCTTCACCAGCTCCTGAACGGTTGTGGCACCTTCTGCAAAGACGATCGTTGCCGTTTCGGCCGCAAGATTGACGCTGGCACTGAAGACCCCGGGCACCGCCTGCAACGCCTTGTCGACACGTCCGACACAAGAGGCACAGGACATGGACTGAATAGTCAGCGTGACCGTCTGCGTTCGCGCCGAATAACGAGATCATCCAGTTTGGCGACCGCGGCGGTGATCTTGTCAGCAGTGGCCGTAAATTGCGCACTTTCAGTTGCCAGGTTCACACCGACATCTTCAAGCCCTTCGACAGCCGCCAGGCGCGCTCGACGCGTCCGACACACGATGCGCATGACATTCCCTGAACCGACAAGGAGAATTTGTGTTGCCCAGACATGGGTCCAACTCCGGCATGGATTGTTCGATTTCCCTCAAATGAGGCTTCCAGTCACTGGAAGGTCAAGGATCGTTCAAGATATTTTTCAAACATTTTTCTTCTTGACCCTCCAGCCGCTGGAACCGGGAAAAACAGAAAATCGATCAACTACGGAGCCAATCATGAAGTTCAGCGTTCCAGATATGAGCTGTGGTCACTGCAAGGCAACCATCGGCAAGTCCATTGAGCAGGCGGACGGATCTGCCCAGGTCGAATTCGACATGGCGAACAGGACCGTGACCGTGACGAGCGCCCGGTCCGCACAGGAAATCGCAGGCGTTCTCAAGGAGGCCGGCTACAGTTCCGAACTATTGCAGCAAACCCCGTAAGGGAGTGAACGTCATTCCGGATCGCTTGACCGGAGCGTTCGGCAACCTGTTTTGACGGAGATCGGTATGTCATCCGACTACAAGAAAACAGCCTGACACTCTTCGATGCGATCGCCATGGGGACCGGTGTCATGATCGGTGCGGGCATTCTCGCCCTCACCGGTCAGATTGCCGAACTGGCGGGTCCTCTTTTCCCTTTCGTCTTCATATCCGGCGCCGTCGTTACCGCCTTCAGCGCCTACACATACATCAAGATGTCCAATGCCTATCCGTCTGCGGGTGGCATCGGCATGATCCTGCAGAAAGCCTATGGCCCGACCGCAATAACCGCAGGGGCAGCGCTTCTGATGGCTCTTTCCATGGTCATCAATGAAAGTCTGGTCGCGCGTACCTTCGCAAGCTACCTCCTGCGCGGCCTCGACCTGCCGCCTTCCGGCTGGCTTCTTCCCGCCATCAGCGTCGGCGTCATCCTGTTCGCCTTTCTCATCAATATTTCTGGCAACAGGTCGATAGGGCTCTTTTCAACCATCATGGCTGCGTTGAAGGTCGGTGGTATCGCGCTGTTCGGTTTCGCCGCACTTTGGGCTGGCGGATTTTCGGTTGAAGCGACCGGGAGGGGACAGATCTCGGAGGATTGTCAGGGTTCATTGCCTCGACCGCGCTGGCAATTCTTGCCTTCAAGGGCTTCACGACGATTACCAACAGCGGTGCAGAAATCACGGATCCGCATCACAATGTGGGCAGGGCAATCGTGGCGGCAATCAGCATCTGTATCCTTGTCTACCTGCTGGTGGCCTTCGCGGTCGGTTCAAGTCTGCCGCTGGAGAAAATCATCGAGGCAAAGGATTACGCGCTGGCAGAAGCTGCCAGGCCCACCCTGGGATCGGTCGGCTTCTACCTGACGGTAGCCCTGGCACTCGTGGCAACCAGTTCCGGCCTGATCGCCAGCATGTTTGCAGTGTCCCGGATGCTTGCCATGCTGACCGAATGAAACTGATCCCCATAGCCACTTCGGCATGCCGGGCGTGATCCGGGATCATACGCTGGTCTACACCGTGTTTGTCGCCGCCTTGCTGGCCGTCTTCTTCGATCTCAGCCAGATCGCATCACTTGGTGCGTTCTTCTATCTCGTCATGGACATCATCATCCATTGGGGAGTGTTCAGGCATTTGCGTTCAGATGTTGATGCCCGAGGCTGGATTCTACTGATCGCAATCGGTCTGGATGCCGTCGTCCTCGCCGCTTTCGCGATGCTGAAGTTGCAGCACGACCCGGCGATTGTCGCCTATGCCGTCGCCGGCATTATCGTTGTGTTCCTGTTCGTGAAGGCATTTCTGCATTTCAACCCGCCGGGCGCCGAGGAAGTGCATTCGCACTAACCGGAAAGCCTCTCATACCAACACCGGCACCCATTGTTCTACTGGGCGGCACCGGCGACGTAGGTCGCCGGGTGGTCAACCTCTTGAACAAAACACGGTTTGCCGGATTTATCTGGTCTCAAGGAAAGGCGGCGTTTTCCTCGATACATCCGCGTCTCCCGCATATGTTTCGGCTCTTGAACCCAAATCACGACCGGGGTCAGTGATGGGGCGATTGGCCGGACGCCAGTGCGAGATGGTGTTCCTGATGATGCGCTCCCAGTGTCATCACGCCGATAAACCCGAGCCCCGAGAGCTTCTGCAGGTCTGAGGGCTTACTGACGTAAACCGACAGAATTGCGCCGCCGGGCACTTCCGCCACTTCATAGCGGAAACCACGGTTCCGTTCATGGTGGCGGCATGGGCCGTCAACATCCGCCTGATCGAGTTGGTGACATCGCCGTCTCCCGTCACGGTGAACCGGTAACCATCCTCGACCGGCAAGGTTTTACATCTGCCCGCAAGGTGACGTTGTCCATGTCGGCAAGATGGTTCCGCAGTGCTTCGATATTGACCCTGGACCAGTCTGTTTCAGGATCTGCTTCAAGGATCGCCACGATTTCCTGAATTGCCGCGAAAGCGGACTGCCCCGGTTCACGCGGAACCGCCTTAGTGGACGATGGTTTGGTGCCATGTGCCGCATGCTGCGCGGCAGAATGGTCATGATGCTGGGTTGTCTGGGTCTGGGTCTCGGTCTGGGCCAGGACCGGAGCGCTGCACACGATGGCGGCGGTCAGGGCAAGAATGTACCGGCTCATGATTTCTCCTTTGCTTTGCGTCCCATCTTGCCTGAGGAACTAAAATCAGAACATGATAGCTATCATGTCGATGGATATACCCGCCTTCTTTGAAACGTCCGGAACCTTTGAGCGCCGGGTGCCGGCGGGAGCGTATCTGTTCCATCAGAACAGCAAGGTGGAGAACCTGTTTCTGGTGACCGCTGGTGAAATTCAGCTTGTCCGCCACCAGACAGGGGGAGCCGCACTCGTTCTACAACGCGCTTTTCCAGGTGCAGTCGTGGCTGAAGCCTCTGCTTTTGCCGAAACTTATCACTGCGACGCGACCGTCCGATCAGATGCCTGCGTACGTGGGACCTCGAGGCGGCGCTTCCTCGACCTTTTTCGCGCTGACCCGAAACTTTCAGAAGCCTGGGCGGCACGGCTTGCCCGCGAGGTGCAGACAACTCGCCTGAGGAGCGAAATTCTGGCCCTCAGAACAGTCACGGAACGTCTGGATGCCTGGCTCGCCTGGCACGGCACATTGCCGCCAAAAGGTGAATGGCACCAGATTGCCCGACAGATTGCAGTCAGTCCGGAAGCCCTCTACCGCGAAATCGCGCGACGCCGAAGGACCAAGGGCCTCTCGTTCGAATGAAATCCCAATTGGTTCGACGGAAAAAGCCCGCTTTTGTGTGAAAAAAGCGCAGATCGCGGGCGCCGATGTCGTCACGCCTTGCTCTTTTTGTGATTGCGCAAACCGGCTTCCGGATCACTTTTGGATCATCAAATCGTCCTGAAATTAATGTGTTCAATGACCGCTCTTTTGAGCAGATCCCGTTTCAGGCGTCCGCGTACTGGGGTGGCTGGCGCAAAGCCAGCTTCAGAATGTGACAAGGAGGATCAGATGAAATTCGCCAAGTATCTTGCAATCGGCATCGTTGCTTCCGTGGTGTCTCTTCCGGCGAAAGCGCCGATATTGTCGACACGGCTGTCGGCGCAGGCTCGTTCGGCACGCTCGTTGCCGCCGTTCAGGCCGCAGGCCTTGTTGAAACCCTGAAAGGGGACGGTCCCTTCACCGTTTTTGCGCCCACCGACGAAGCCTTTGCCGCGTTGCCGGCCGGTACCGTTGACGACCTTCTGAAGCCCGAAACAAGGACAAGCTTGTCGCCAATCCTGACTTACCATGTGGTTCCAGGCAAAGTTCTCTCGACAGATCTTTCGGATGGAATGATGGCGAAGACCGTGGAAGGCAGTGAAATCACGGTAGACCTCGACAATGGCGTGATGATTAACGACGCCAATGTCGTGACAGCAGATGTGGCAGCCGACAACGGCGTCATTCACGTGATCGACAAGGTCATCATGCCGCCGATGTAATCCGGTCGTGGAACGCAGGTTTGCAGGTGCACAACCAGGTTCCGGCAAACCCTGCTTCCGAAAGCCAAACAAACTCGAACAGCGAAAACTTACTTCAAACCGCTGTTGCGGGCCGCAAGGCTTATCCAGGCCTGTCCGAGAACCAACGGCAGAAAACTCATCGTGCCAGCGACCAGAAGACCCGTCAGTCCTGGCCATGGCAATGCCAGAAGCGCTGACAGATCCGTATTCAGAAGGGCCATTGCGACAAGTGAGAGGCACAACGAGATAGCGCCCCAGACATAACCATTGCGAAGGACATCGCTTTTCCAGAACGGGCCTGTTGCGGCACGCATGTTGAAGACGTTCCAGAGCTGTGACAGTGCCAGCGTCAGAAAAGTAACCGTGATGGCCCTTTCCGTTTCCAGACCAAGCAGAAACAACGCGATGACAAATGCAGCAAGCGTCGAAAACGTAATCGTGCAACCGATATAACCAATCAACATCCAGCGGGACCCGTCGACGATAGGCTCACCGGGGTCCCGTGGCGGGCGCTGCATCACCCCTCTTCCCCCTTACCGAGCCCCAAGGCAAAGGCGGGGAAGACATCGGTCACCAGGTTGAGGAACAGGATCTGAAGTGGCAGGAGCGGGACAGGCAAGCCGACACCAACCGCAATGCGACAATCAACACCTCGCTCACGTTGCAGGACATCAGATAAACGACGAATTTGCGGATATTCTCGAAAATGATCCTGCCCTGGCGCATTGCGGCGATGATCGTCGCGAAGTCGTCGTCCTTCAGGACAATGTCGGACGCTTCGCGGGCAACCTGTGTGCCGCGCTTACCCATGGCAATTCCGATATCCGCTTTCTTGAGCGCCGGAGCGTCGTTGACGCCGTCGCCCGTCATGGCGACCACATGTCCGCCATCCTGAAAGAGTGAAACCAGGTTCAGCTTGGTGTCGGGTGCCACTCTTGCAAAGACATCGGTCGCCATGAGCTGTTCCCGCTGCTCTGCCGTCGCCTGTGCCATGTCGATCCCGTTTAACTCATGGCCGGACAACACTTTCAGGCCGGATGTTCCGATGCCTGCGTCCTGTGCGATCTTCGCCGCGGTCTCGGCATGGTCACCGGTCATCATCACAACTCTGACACCCGCCTGCTGACTGGCCCTGATCGCTCCTGGAACGTCTTCCCGTATCGGGTCAAGAAAGCAGACCAGTGCGACCAGCGTCAGACCTTCATAAGGATCTTCGGAAGGTGTTGCTGCCGTCTTGAAGGCAAGGGCGAGGAGACGCTGACCGCATCGGGCTGCCTCTTCCTGACGGCCTCGCCACGCGGCACGGTCCGCATCCGTGAAGGCGCGGGTACCTTCGTTTCCTAGAACCTCTGAAGCCGCGTTCAGGACGGCTTCCGGAGCGCCCTTGACGGCATAAAGAAAGTGCCCGTCACCATGATGGACCGTCGCCATCATCTTGCGCTGCGGAGTGAAGGCAAACTTTTCTGCCGGCTTCATTGTCTGCAGCAGGCGAGATCTCGCAAGACCCGCGGCAGATGCAGTGGCCAGCAACGATATCTCCATCGGATCACCGATCCGTACTTCATCCGGACCATCTGAATATTCCGCCGAATTGCACAGCGCACCAATCCTGAGAGCGGTTGCGAGGCCCTCCGTGGAAGCTGGTTCGATGTCCTGGCCTTCTGAACAAAAGCGAATGCCGTTGCCTTCATGCAGAATGTCGATATCCGCGCTGTCGAGAAGATAACGGACGGCCGTCATCCGGTTTTCCGTCAAGGTTCCGGTCTTGTCGGTCAGGATCAGTGTCGTCGCTCCCAGCGTCTCTACAGCCGAAAGTTCGGTGACGAGCGCGTTGCGGGCCGCCATGCGCCACATGCCTCTGGCCAGGCACAACGTCGCCACGATTGGCAGACCTTCCGGAATGGCGGCAACCGCAAGCGCAATTCCGGTTTAAGCATCTCTGACAGAGGATGACCCCAGAGAATGCCAGCCATGATCGTGAGCCCGGCGAGCACCAGCGTCAGCCAGACCAGTTTCTGCCCCAGCCTGTCCAGTCTCCTTTCGAGGGGAGAGATTTCGGCGTCGGCCTGCTGCGCAAGGGCGCTGATCCGGCCAAGTTCCGTCGACATGCCGGTGGCAACAACGATGCCTTCGCCAAGCCCCTGGGTGACCGCCGTTCCGCTGAAAGCCATGTTGAAGCGTTCGGCAAGCACCGTGTCTTCGGCCATCCTGGAAGTCTGCTTTTCAACCGGGACGCTTTCCCCGGTCAGCAGGGACTCATCGCAATGAAGATCGGAAGCGGCCGTGAGGCGAAGGTCAGCCGTGACGACGTCTCCTGCCTCAAGGATCACGATGTCTCCAGGGACCAGCGCCGTTGCCTCGATCTCGAGCACCTTGCCGCCTCGGCGCACACGGGAGTGCGTCGTGGTGATCCGCAACAGGGCTTCCATCGACCGGGCCGCGCGCAACTCGGTGAAGAACCCGATGGCACCGTTCAGAACCAGGACGATGGATATCGCGATCGCGTCGGCGAAGTCGCCCAGAAGCAGAGACATGAAAACGGCGGCTGCAAGAAGCCAGACGATGATGCTCGCAAATTGATGGGCAAGGATTGCGAATGCACTCTTGGTTTTCAGCTCGCGAAACCTGTTGGTGCCGTAACGCCGTCGACGCCTGACAACTTCATCCTCCCCGAGCCCAGCCATGGGGTGAACCGAAAGCTCCTGAGCAACCACTTCAGGGTCGATTGCGAAGGGAGTGTCGATGCTGGTTTGGTGCAAACGGTTCAGGGCTGATGGATCCGTCGAGGCAGCGGCTACTTGGCCGTTCAGGATTAGATGAGAATGCTGAATACACTTGTATCACGGACGAATTCTCGCGGTTGGAACGCGGTACGCCAAGTCGGGACCAATGCTTATTCCACCCGGAACACCCCGCCGACTGGCTACGTAGTCACCACCAGTTTGCCTCTCAATCGTTTTCCCGGACAATGCAGATGAAGCCCTGTACGGCGCGCGCCCAAGCAGGCGAACAGGGGAGGGAGCCGGTACGATGACCTACAAGACGATACTCGCAATCACGGAACTTGATGTCTCCACGGAAACCGTCGGCAAGGCTGTCACGGTAGCGAGGGCTTTTGATGCTCATCTCACGGTGTTACCGATCGGTGAAGTCCCGCAACTGCCGTTCTACGGATCTGGCGGGCACGGATACATCGAAATCTGGGCAAAGGAATTCGACCAGCGAAAGATCGAGCTGACATCCCTTGCTTCCCGAATAGAAGCACAGCTTGCAAGGGAAGGTATCTCGTTCGACGTCCGGCCAAGCCTGTCTTCTACCGCTCGCCAAGACAATCTTGTTGCCCGCCATGCCATCTATTGTGATCTGGCTGTTGTCCTGCGCTCCGTGGAGCAAGAGCTCAATTCCGTCGAAAAGAATGCGATCGATGGAGCGCTGTTCGATTCCGGCCGCCCGTGCTTTATGTTCCCAATTCCTTCAAGGCCGACCACATTGGCACAAAAGTGGCCATCGCCTGGAATTCACGGCGGGAAGCCGCCCGCGCCGTTTCCGAGTCGCTGCCGTTTCTGAAGTCAGCCGAGGACATCACGCTGCTGCTGGTTGACCCGGTCGTCGGCGACAATGATCACGGAGAAGACCCTGGCAGCGATATCGCAACGGTCCTTGCCCGCCACGGTCTCGGCATTTCCGTTCAAAGTGTGGCGTCCGCCGACAGGCCCGTGTCCGAAGCCTTGCTGGACAGTATACGCGAACTGGGAGCCGACCTTCTGGTAATGGGTGCCTACGGACATTCACGCCTGCGGGAGAACATTCTGGGAGGCACAACACGGGAAATGCTGGAGCAAACCGTCATTCCCCTGTTACTGTCGCGCTGACCGATGCAGCTTCTGACCCCTGGATTTGTCAGGGGCCAGAGGCCCGCGAAAGGCTCAATGCTGACCTTTACCGCGCACGCCGTTACGTTCGCCACGAATACACCGTTGGATTTTCGGCTTGTTCCTCGCTGAGTTCTGCACTCTGCTCCTTAGCTCTGATCCATGTATTCATCCTCGTCATCAATGTGACGATTGGCAAAATCGAACCAGTTCATGCCGTTTTGCCGTTGGGTCATTACCGGTTGTGCGCCGGGGAAGCTGGGGCTGGGCGTAATGGGGGAGGCATGCCGATCGGATCTACCTCGTCCATTTTCGAATCCAGTGGGTCCGCAATGCGCCAGAACATTTGGTCATCGACGGAGCTGTGGGTGTTGTCGATCTGGTAGCGTTTGAGCAGCGAGTTCGTGTCGTTCAAGGTCAGGTCTACCTGGAATCCCGAGGGGCAAAGCCCGCGGGTGTGCGACAGAGAACCATTGTAATAAAGATGCACGGTCATCTTCACCAGACTGTCGTGCGCTTCTTGCTGCTGCGCGATCTCATGAACCTCGACTTCCATTCGCCGCCATTCGCCGTTCCGTTGGAATTGCGACCATTGCGGACAGATATTGGCTGGGACATCGGGGCCACCCAACTCCAGAGCAATGATGTGTCCCTTGTCCATGTCGACCTTGCCGCTATTGCGTGGCTGATCAGTTTGGCCTTCTTGGGAATGCGCTTGGTCGCGCCAATCCGAAGCCCGAAAACGGTTCCGGCGCCGATTTACGGCCCGACGTGGTGTCAAGAGGATAGACATATCCATAGACCGAGGTCTGCCGCTCGTACTGATGATGGGTTCCAGGGGCAATGATTTCAGTTAATACAGTCACCTCACCATATTCGTCGGGACGTTTTTCTTTTCGATCGTACAAAGTGTTGAAGGTGTAGACAGGCATCCGGCAGACCCTTTGATAGCTGATCAAGTTATTGGTTGTGAAAATATGTCAATAAACGCGAATGTTGCAGACAGAGAAGATCCGTTCAAGTAACGGATGCAGTTTGATGGTTTTAGAAGGATTGAACATCCTGTCTGCATTCTTTGGAACGCAGGTTGCTCCGGGCCAGGAGATCGACGGCGGAAAGGTCCAGCGTACCGCCATCACGAACGGCGCTTGGAGCTAGGAGCTTCGCCGCTGAACATGGCATCAAGAGCCACAGTCGGTGTCATTTCCAGATAAATCGTTGATCAGTGTCGTCCAGGGATCATCACAATTCGGCAAAGTGACACTTTCGCCTGACACCAGCGTTCAATCTTGCGCGCACATGGAACGTCAGGTGACTGTATTTTGATGCCATGACACAATCGTCTTGTCTGATAACCTATTGGGTTCAAACAGAAGTCGCACTTGGGATAGAATTTGCCCGCCTAAATCGCTGTCAAAGCTGATTAGGGGCGCGACATCGCCAGCCCGATAGAAATGCGACAGTCAGACTTTGCCACTTTCTGAAGCGATCAGCCCCGATCCGACCGGCTGGGCCGGGTTGCAAGGGAGGTGAGGGGGCGGATGATGGGCGCGCCTTCGACTTTTGCCTTGATGGCCCCAGCGACTTTGGATCCAACGCATTTTTGCACCCTTGGGATGTCGGTGCATGACTATTTTTAAATTATGCATATTATTATAACTTGCTTATTACAAAAATAGGCGCTATGTTTGATGTCGTGGGGTTGTCGTTACGCCAAAACATTTCCCCACGTGCAGCCGAGCCAAGATCTAGTCCAGTAGATTTTGGCTCATTCATCAATCCAAGTGGGAGGCTGACCTGTCTCCCTAGAAAGCTGAGGACTATGACGAATGATCGATATGCATTTGACAAAAGGAAGGGGTCTGCTGGTGAGAACCATCAAAATCCTTCGCTGAAGCAGAAGCTTGGTTCCGCGATTAACTCGCTCAGTAAACAGCTCTTTGTAGGAGAGTTCCAATTGGAGGTTTTGAGAGCGATATCCATCTTGGGCCATAGTGCTTATGGGATGGAGATTCGGGACCTACTTCAGAAAAAGCAGGGACGGGAAGTCAGTACACCGCAAGTGTATTCAGCACTTACCCGCCTTTCAGATCTTGGTCTCGTGAAATCCGAGATTGATCAAACAGCAACCGCGGGACAGAGAGGTCGTCCCCGCCGTGTCTACACTCTTAAGACATCGGGCCTGCGGATGCTGGAGTTGGGGAATGACCTCAAGTCGATGTCGAGGAAAGGAGCACTCAGTGCTACCACCCCGGCTACGCATGAGGCGTAACCGTCCATCACGCCCTAAACAATGGACGATCAAGACTGTATGGTGGTGTTCTGCCATACACGGTGATCCGGATGCCATTTTGACCGATTTTTATCGGCGCTATTATCGGTATCGTTTTCCCAGACGAGCAGGCCGTGTTTACGCGGATCTTCGTTTACGGGCGGATCGCAAATTTGAGCTTGAAGCCATATCGTGGGCTTTGCGCACGGGCGGAACGCTCATCACCAAGCTGTTGTTGTTAGGAATAAAGGTCGTTTTCAAAGCAGAATAGACTCTTCGCGCCGCAAACCGCCCGCCTCCAAAGCCGCAATCAGTTTCGAAGGCCGCTCGAAAGAGCGGCCTTCTCCTTTATCTCTGTCAGTGAGCGTTACTCCGCCGCCAACACCTTTTGCGGCCGTGCATTCCCCTCCGGATCATTTATGAAATCCGTCCGCGCCCGGGCTTGCGTCCGCGCTTCTGATAACCGTTGCTCACGCTACCATCCGGGATGCCAAACATGTGGTTCTGTTGACCAGCACGGGATGGACCGTGCTGGCGGCGATGCTGCTCCCGTCCTTCCTGCATCTCGGCCACGATCGACAGAATGTCATCCAACCGCTTGTTCTCAACGACCCTGGTTCTATGAACCGAGCGCAAGGTATCGAAGGTTCTGTATGGGAGAAGGGTGCCCTCGTGCATGATCTCCAAGCGGCCATCGGGATAGTCGCAGACGATCACCTTCTGACGGGGCAGGGTCTTGGCGTAATCCGTCGGATCTCCTTCCGGCACATGGCGCCATTCAGGTTCTCATGATCGGCCAAGGGCGATGCATGTCCTTCGGATTGCGCGGCTCCTTGCCAAAACGGCGGTTGAAATCCGCGATGAATTCCGGGGCGAATGCGTTGGCCTCTTCAAGCGTGCAGATACCGCGCAAACGCAATTCCTTCACCAGCCGGTCCTGAAGAGT
>LZQR01000152.1_pt1 | contig 19038 bp, 27 predicted proteins | sample 768601 | NCBI WGS metagenome assembly LZQR01 (sample SAMN05207299, study PRJNA324521) | oil field metagenome | isolation source: sample BH-FW-24 from oil reservoir | place: India: Bombay High | collected 2015-12-04
GGCGTGGGCGGGGCGTTCAACCTGGTGCCGAAGCGCGCCGGTGAAGACGATCTCACGCGCGTCACGCTGGGCTTTGAAGGCCGCTCCCATGGCTATGCCGCGCTCGATCTGAGCCGCCGGTTCGGCGCTCAGGACGAGCTGGGCGTGCGTTTCAACGGCGCGCTGCGTGATGGCGAGACCGCCATCGAGGATCAGGACCGCTCCCTGAATCTCTTCACCCTGGGGCTGAGCTATGAAACCGATCGCATCCGCCTGTCTGCGGATCTGGCTGGCAGGACCACCATATTGACGCGCCGCGTCCGCAAGTGACCCCGCTGGGCGCCATTCCGTCCGTGCCGGATGCGGATGTGAACTACGCCCAACCCTGGACCTATACCGACGAGCAGCAGCTGTTCGGCGTCGTGCGGGCCGAGATGGATTTCAGCGATGTCGTCACGGGCTGGCTGGCCGTGGGCGCCCGCGACGGGGAAGAGGAAAACGTGCTCGCCAATCCGAGTGCGGGGGCGTCCGGCGTCACTTCGGCCTATCGCTTTGACAATGCGCGCGTGGATCAGGTAATCAGCGCCGACGCTGGCCTGCGCGCCGATCTCTGGACCGGCGAGATCGGTCACCGTCTGGTGGCGTCTGTCTCCGGCATTCACAGCGAGTCCGACAATGCCTATGCCTTCTCCAATTTTGCGGGCTTTGCGGGCGTCTGAGCGATCCCTTCGCCGCGCCCCAACCGGCGGCGGACTTCTTTGTCGGGGGCGATCTCGATGATCCGGGCAAGACGGAAGAAGTGACCAATTCGAGTTTCGCCCTCGCCGACACGATGAGCCTTCTGGACGGCCGGGTGCTCGCGACCCTGGGGCTGCGCTGGCAGACCATCGACACGGCGAGCTTTGACTACAACACCGGAGCCGAGCTGAGCGCGTATGATGATGATGCGATCACCCCGGCCCTTGGCGTGGTCTATCGCGCCTCTGACGCCGTCTCGCTCTACGCCAACTATGCCGAAAGCCTGCAGCCGGGCCAGATCGCGCCCGCAAGCTCGGGCGCGTCGTGATCGTCAACGCCGGCGAGGTGCTCTCTCCCTTCCGCGGCGAGCAGATGGAAGCGGGCATCAAGTATGACGGCGGCAATTATGGCGTCACTGCGAACCTGTTCGAGCTGACCCAGCCGAACGCCATCGTGGTGGGCGACCGCTTCACCGATGATGGCGAACAGCGCACCCGCGGCGCCGAGCTGACGGTGTTCGGCGAACCGGTCGAAGGCCTGCGCCTGATCGGTGGCGCGACCTGGCTTGAGTCCGAGCAGGTCAGAACCCAGGGCGGTCTCAATGAAGGCAATGCGGCTGTGGGCGTGCCGGAATTCCAGGCCAGCTTCAACGCGGAATGGGACGCCAGCTTCCTGCCGGGTCTCGTTCTCGAAGGGCGTGTGATCTATACCGGCGAGCAGTACGCCAGCGCGGACAATACGCTGGAAATCCCCGCCTGGGCGCGCTTTGACGCCGGCGTGCGTTACAGCTTCGAGGCGCAAGGTCATCCGGTTGCCCTGCGCGCGCGGGTGGAGAACCTGCTCGATGACGACTATTGGGCCTCGACCGGCGGTTATCCGGGCGCGAACTATCTGGTGCAGGGCGAGCCGCGCACCGTTCGCGTGTCGGTGAGCACCGACTTCTAGGCGAGGCGAGATGTCCCGATCGGCGATCCGGATCTGGAGCGGCATTCACACCTGGACGTCCCTGGTGTGCACGCTCTTCCTGCTCATGCTGTGCGTGACCGGATTGCCGATCATCTTCCATGACGAGTTCGAGGCGGCGCTGAACCCGTCCGAATTCACGCCGGGCAATCCCGACGGCCCAATGCTGGATCTCGATCAGATCCTGGATCGCTCTCTGGAAAACCGACCGGGCGAAGTCCCGCTCTTCATGAGCTTTGACATCGACCGCCCCGTGGTGAACGTCACCACCGGGCCGACGCCGGATGCGCCGGGCGGGGCGATGTGGTTCGAGCGGTTTGACCAGACGGACGGCTCCATCGTCGCGGCTCCCGCCGACGCGGGCGGGATCATGGATTTCCTGGTCCAGCTGCATACCGACATGTTCCTGGGGCTGCCCGGCAAGCTGTTTCTGGGCGCCATGGGGCTCAGCTTCCTGCTCGCCGTTCTTTCGGGCGTGGTGCTCTACTGGCCGTTCATGCGCAAACACCGGTTCGGCATGCTGCGGCTGGAGCGGTCCGCGCGCACCCGCTGGCTCGACTATCACAACCTTCTCGGCGTGATCACGCTGGGCTGGGTGATGGTTGTGGGCGGCACCGGAGTGATCAACACTCTCGACGATGTCATCTACGAATACTGGCGCGACGCCGCGCTGGCGGATCTGATCGCCGAGTATCCTGATCGCGCTGTCCCGTCGCCGGATGAGATGGCGTCGCTCGATCAGGCGGTGACCGCCGCGATCGAGGCCGCACCGAACATGACCTTGCAGTTTGTGGCGTTTCCGGGCGGGACCTTCTCGACGGACTTCCACTACGCCATCTTCCTGCATGGCGACACGCCGCTGACCGAGCACCTGATTGCGCCGGTGCTGGTGGATGCGGTGACAGGAGAGGTTGCAGGCCTGCGCGAAATGCCCTGGTACGCCAAGGCGCTGGCGCTGTCTCAACCCTTGCATTTTGGCGATTACGCCGGCCTGCCGCTGAAGATCCTCTGGGCCCTGCTCGACCTTCTGACCATCGTGGTGCTGATCAGCGGGCTGTATCTGTGGGCCGTGCGCAAGGGCTATCTCAGGGGCGCCCGCCGCAGCTCTGCAGAGGTTCCGGCATGAGCCGGTTCTGGCGCGTCTTCGGCTGGCCGCTGGTCATCCTCGGGATCAGCCTGGCCGGGCTGGTCCTCTCCCTGATCGGAAATGGCGTCTGGGATGCGGCGGGCTGGGTCGGCCTGTTCAGCCCGCTCGCCATCCTGGTCTGGGCGCGCTTTGTCCGCGCGCGCTCAAGGACCTAGTCCTCGTAGTCCTCGGGCTTCATCGTGTAATTGAGCGCCAGACGCCCGCCATCGGCGTAGATGCATTCGCCGGTGATGTAGCTCGCGTCCTTGTTGGCGAGAAACCAGGCGACGCCTGCGATCTCGTCGGGATCGCCGAGACGGTTGAGCGGTGTGCGCGACAGGATGCGCTGCATGGCCTCGCGGTCATCCGCGACCGCCTTGAGAATGTCGGTGTTGATCGAGCCCGGCCCGATGGCGTTCACCCGCACGCCCCAGGGCGCCAGCGCCAAGGCCATGGACTTGGTCATCTGGTTCAGCGCGCCCTTGCTCATCGTGTAGGCGAGCTGGTCGGGCAGGGAGACCACGGCGTTCACCGAGCTCATATTGATGATGGCGTAGCGTTTGCGGCAGTCCTCGGCGCGGGTCTGTTCGTCCTCGATCTGCTCGATCATCTGCTTGGACGCGGCCTTGGCCACCAGGAAGGCGCCGCGCAGATTGACGTCCATCACCGCGTTGAAGTCGTCAAAGGACAGGTCCAGCACATCGCCCTTGGCCAGGGTGGCGGCGTTGTTGATCAGGATGTCCACCCGGTCAAAAGCCGAACGGGTCTCGGCCATGAGGTTGGCGACGGCCAGCTTGTCAGAGACATCACAGCTGACGAAGAGCGCGCGCTCCTTGCCGGCGTTCAGGGTCTCCACCAGCGCTTCGCCCGCCTCATCATCAATATCGGCGACCACGACGCGCAAGCCTTCCTCGACGAAGCGTCGGGCGCAGGCCGCGCCAATGCCCTTGGCGCCGCCGGTGATGATGGCCACGCGATCAGATACGGCCATGAGAGATCTCCACTTCCCAAAATCGGCGGCGATCAAACAGCCGCCGGACGGTTCTGTAAACCGCTCAGTCAGTCACCATCGACAGGGCTCAGGGCGTATTGTTGAAAACCCGCTCATAATCAGCGGTCACTTCAGGATCATCCGGGGCCTGCTCGTGAGCGAGGGCGAAGAGGCGGCGCGCCTCTTCGGTCTCCCCGATCTGCTCGAGCGCAGAAGCGAGCGAATGGGTGATCGAGCCTTCCTCGGGCGCAGCCTCGGACGCGGCCCGGCAGGTGGACAACCCGTCCGCAGCGCGACCATCCTTCACCAGCGCCCAGCACAGCGCATTGAGCGCACCCGGATCCTCGGGGGCGAGCGCGACAGCTTCGCGGGCATCCTCGACCGCCATTTCAGTGAGCGCCATCTCGACGAAGGCGGCCGAGCGCCCGATCCAGGCCGACGCATAATCGGGTTCGGCGCGCACGGCGGCGTCAAAGGCGGCGACGGCCTCTTCGGGGCGATGAAGATCAAGATAGGCCGAGCCCGCCAGCACGGCGGTGAAACCGTCTTCCGGAATGCGCGCCAGGGCGATCTCGAGATCGGTGATCGCGTCCTCGGGGCGGTCAAGCTGCAGATAGGCGGCGGCGCGATTGCGGCGGATCAGCGGATTGTCGACATCCCCGTCATTGGCTTCGACCAGCGCAAAGATCTGGTTGTAGGCGATCAGCGCCTCTTCGGAGCGGGTCGCGGCCAGGTAGGCGGCGCCCAGACGCGCGCGCAATTCCGCTTCTTGCGGCCAGTCATAGAACTGGTCCGCCAGACAGGCTTCAAAGGCCTCAATGGCCGCTTCGGCGTCATTGGCGGAGAGGGCGGCATAACCGTCGGGGCAGATCTCTTCGCGAGACTGGGCCTCAGCAGCGGCCATGGACAGGCAGACTGCTGCAAGAATCGTCAGAAGGCGGACAGGTTGAAGCACGGTCGGATTCGATCTCGGCAGGGGTCAAAAGAAAAGGGCGGACGTAATGTCCGCCCTTTGCAATCAGGCTAGCAGCTCGCGCCGTTATTGTCGTCGTCTGAGCGCTTCGATCTCTTCTTTAAGTTTAAGCTTCTGTTTTTAAGGGAGGCGATCTGCAGGGTGTCGGTGGAAGGGCGTTTCATTTCTTCGACAATCAGGTGGTCCAGTTTGTCGTGGCGGGCGTCCAGTTCACGAATACGCGCGTCAGTGGCCATCAATGCCTCCCTTGCTGTAGGACGTACATTGAACCATTTGATAGCGCGGTCTGACAATTCAAATTCGATTGCGACATTTTAACGGAGTTAACTCGCAGTGACGGATGTGACGCCTGATCGGCTCGTGGTTGGAATTTCCGGCGCTTCGGGCGTGATTTACGCCATGCGCGCTCTCGAGGCGCTCCGGCAATTAGGTGTGGAAAGTCATGTGGTGGCCTCCAAGGCGGCCGAAATGACCTTGTCCTACGAGCTGGGAGAGAAGCCCTCGATCCTGCGCGATCGGGCGGATTATCTGTATAAGCAGGCCGATGTGGGCGCTTCGATCGCTTCGGGGTCCTTCAAGACCCGCGGCATGCTGATTGCGCCCTGCTCGGTGCGCACGATGAGCGAGATCGCTACCGGGGTCACGTCCTCGCTGCTGACCCGGGCGGCCGATGTGGTGCTCAAGGAGCGGCGTCTGCTGGTGCTGATGGTGCGAGAGACGCCGTTTCATCTGGGCCATTTGCGCACCATGACCCAGCTGACCGAGATGGGGGCCGTGATCCTGCCTCCCTTGCCCGCGTTCTATGCCCACCCCAAAAGCGTGGATGACATCGTCAACCAGTCCGTCGGCCGGGCGCTGGATCTGTTCGGACTCGATTGGGACGCGACCAGGCGCTGGGGTGAGGATCTCGAACAGGGCCGCCGTCCCCAGGCGCGGACGGACCGGTGAGCGCCTTCTGGAATTTCTCGGTCCGGCTGTACGCCCAGGCGGGCGTGAAGCCCGCCTGCCTTTCCTTGCAGGCGGCCGGCATGGACGTGAATGTCGGTTTGTGGATCATCTGGGCCTGTGTGAACGGACGCGATCCGGGACCGGCGCTCGGGCAGGCGGTGGAGCTGTCCGCCCTTTGGAGCGCACAGGTGGTCAAACCGCTGCGAAGCGCGCGGGACCATCTCAAGCATCCGATGGCGGGCGTGAATGCAGAGTCCGCCCTGAGCTTGCGCAAGAGCGTGCTCGCCGCCGAGCTCGAAGCGGAAAAACTCGAGCAGCACGGGCTTGAGGCGTTGACCCATGCCTGCCCGGAAACAGACGTTTCTGACCGGCGCGATCTGGCTCTGAAACGGCTGCAGGATTACGCCGCCCGGCTCGGTTCGAGTGCGGCGAGCGCAGGGGCGTTTGTGGAAAACGTTTTTCGAGGCGACCAAAAATGTGTAATATGGGTCTCCTCGAAACGAAGTGAGCGCAAGCGTTACGTCTGGCGCCCGAGGTTTTTTCGACAATCCACTCAGCGGATGGGTCCGGCTTGCGTCTGATTGAAGAGGTCGGTCACGGCAATGGACGGCGAGTTCGACGAAACCGCGCTCAAGCGCAGGCTCGAAGATCTGCAGATCGAACACCGCACCCTGGATGAAGAGGTGTCGGCTCTGGCGGCGTGCGGCGTGTCCGACCAGCTCAAGCTCGTGCGTCTCAAGCGCCGCAAGCTGGCGCTTAAGGACGAGATCTATCGTCTGGAAGACATTCTGAACCCCGACATCATCGCCTAGGCGAGACGATCTAGCCTGTCGCGCGGGTCTTGCTGGCCTGTTTGTGCGCATACATGGCGGCGTCTGCGGCGGCCAGCGCATCTTCAGGCGCAACGCCATGCGACAGCGCATGCACGCCCCATGCGGCGCCGAGCTTGAGTGGTTTGCCGTTATGCGTGATCGAGGCGTCGGAGATCGCCTTGGACAGATCGCTGGCCTTCTGGCGCGCTGCGCTTTCCGGCGTCAGGGTCAGCACGATGCCGAATTCATCCCCGCCCAGCCGGCCGACCGCATCGGTTTCCCGCACATGATCGGTGATCAGGTTGGCCACCTGCTCGAGCGCGGCGTCGCCTGCGGCATGGCCATGCTCATCATTGATCTGTTTGAAGCCGTTGAGATCAATATAGATCAGACTCGACGGCGCGCCATGACGCTCCGCCAATGCCAGCGCTTTTGAGACTTCCCGCAAGAAGGCGCGGCGGTTGAAGACCGGAAGCAGGGCGTCCCGGTCCGCGAGACTCTCCAGATCACGAATGCGGCCGCGCAAGGCTTCGGTCTCGCGTCGCAGCTGGTCCACTTCGCCCATCAGGGACAGGAGGGCGCGCTGCACATTCGGGGTCAGCTCGGCTTCGGGCACGCCCATGATGGACGCGCTATCGGTGGGCGCACTCGTCCCCTTGGGCGCAGCAGACGTGCGCCGGGTCTCCTCACGACGACCCACCGGGCCGGCGCCAGCGAGCGGGCCGCCGGATCGAATTCGCATGTCGCGGGCTCCATGAGACTGGTCTCGCCCGTTAAGCCTCGGTGGTTGTGGTAAAAAAAACGTTCATTCCCGCCAGGTGGACGTCTGCCTGAACGGGCGGGTTGTGATTTCAGGCAGTCATGAATTATTGAAATGAGGCGTCCCTGGTCATTATGAGGACATGTCGGCTCGATGAGGGTTGGCTGCGATCCTTGGAGAGCCCTGTGTCAGACCGTTCTGAAACATTCATGCCCAATCTGGTCGTGGAGCATGTTGCGCCGATCAACCAGGACGCGCTCGCCCCCTTGCGACGGATGACGCACAAGCCGCGCATCCTGCTGCTCTACGGCTCCTTGCGCGAGCGCTCCTTCTCACGGTTTGCGGCGCTGGAAGCCGCGCGTCTCTTGGAGATGTTCGGCGCCGAGACCCGCATCTTTCACGCGAACGGCCTGCCCCTGCCCGATGACTCCGAGGCGGACCACCCGAAGGTGGCCGAGCTGCGCGATCTGGTGACCTGGTCGGAAGGCATGGTCTGGTGCAGCCCCGAACGTCATGGCGCGATGACGGCGGTGCTCAAGGCGCAGATCGACTGGATTCCGCTGGCGATGGGCGCCGTGCGTCCGACCCAGGGCAAGACGCTGGCGCTGATGCAGGTCTCGGGCGGTTCGCAAAGCTTCAATGCGCTCAACCAGATGCGGGTTCTGGGGCGGTGGATGCGCATGATCACCATCCCTAACCAGTCCTCCATTCCCAAGGCGTTTCTGGAGTTTGACGAGGCGGGACGGATGAAGCCGTCCGGGCTCTATGACCGCATCGTCGATGTCATGGAAGAGCTGGTGAAGTTCACCCTGATGACCCGTGAGCAGGCGGACTATCTCGTGGACCGGTATTCCGAACGCAAGGAAAGCGCAGAGGAATTGATGGCGCGGGTGAACCAGCGTTCGCTCTGAATACAGTGCAGTCATGGGTTTTGCTTGACCGAAAGCGCGCCGCGGTTAAGTTGACGTGCTTTCCAATCGCCTGTCAGGCAAGGCTATTATGAGCGAAAGCATTTCGGGCGGCGCCAAAGCTGCTCCCATCTCCATCATCATGGGTTCACGGTCGGACTGGCCGACGATGAAGGCCGGCGCCGATCTGCTCGATCAGCTGGGCGCATCCTATGAGACCAAGGTTGTCTCTGCGCACCGCACGCCTGACCGTCTGGTGGCGTTCTCCAAGTCCGCCGCTGATCGCGGCGTGCAGGTGATCATCGCCGGCGCGGGCGGCGCAGCGCACCTGCCGGGCATGGTGGCGTCCATGACGCATCTGCCGGTGCTGGGCGTTCCGGTGCAATCGCGCGCCCTGTCCGGGCTCGACTCGCTTCTGTCCATTGTCCAGATGCCCGGCGCGTGCCGGTGGCACGCTGGCGATCGGCGAGGCGGGCGCGAAGAACGCCGCCATCATGGCCGCGTCCATTGTGGGCCTGTCTGACGATGCGCTGATGGAGCGCCTGAAAGCCTATCGGGCGTCACTGACGGAGTCGGTGGCGGAAACGGTCGAGGACTGATCCATGACCCAAGCGCTGGCGCCGACCTCGCGGATCGGCATTCTGGGCGGCGGCCAGCTCGGCCGCATGCTGGCCCTGTCGGCGGCCCGGATGGGGCTTGATGTGGTGATCTTCGATCCCGAGCCTGACTGCCCTGCGAGCCGTGTCGCCGCCGAGACCGTCACCGCCGCCTATGAGGATCTCGACGCTGTGGCGACATTCGCCGCCAGCGTGGATGCGGTCACCTATGAGTTCGAGAACGTTCCGGCTGAAACCGCCGCCGCCGCGGCGAAACACGCCCCGCTGCGCCCAGGCGCCATGGCGCTGGACGTCGCTCAGGATCGTCTGACCGAAAAGACCTTCCTCAATGATCATGACGCTGCGACGGTGGCGTTCCGGCCTGTAAGCACGCTTCAGGAACTGCAGACCGCGATTTCGGAGCTGGGTCTGCCCGCCATCCTGAAAACCCGCCGCTTCGGCTATGACGGCAAGGGGCAGGCGGTGATCCGCGAGATGGCGGACGCCGAGGACGCACTCGCCGCCATGAAGGGCCAGCCGGCCATCCTCGAAGCCTTCGCCGACTTCACCCATGAGCTGTCCATCGTGGCCGCGCGCGGGCTGGATGGGGCGGTGCGCGCTACCCGCTGTCAGAGAACCGGCATTCGGACGGCATCCTGCGTGAAAGCCTCGCCCCGGCCCAAGTCAGCGACGAGACGCGGGCGAGCGCACTCGGCATGGCGACGCGGGTTCTGGATGCCCTCGATTATGTGGGCGTGATGGGAATGGAGCTGTTTGCGCTCAAGGACGGCTCATTGCTTGTGAACGAGATCGCGCCGCGGGTTCATAATACCGGTCACTGGACGCAGGACGCCTGCACGGTCTGCCAGTTCGAGCAGCATATCCGCGCAGTCGCAGGCTGGCCGCTGGGCGATCCCGCCCCGCATGCCTCGGCCCGCATGGTCAATCTCATCGGCCATGACGCGGACGCCTGGGAAGACTGGCTGAAAACCCCGAATGCGGTGCTGCATCTTTACGGCAAGCGCGAGACGCGCGATGGCCGCAAGATGGGCCATGTGAACGTGCTGGGGCCGCTCTAGAGCCGCCTAGCGCGCCCGTCTGAACCCATAACGCAGATCACCCATCAAGCCGGGCAGGTCGGGCAGGTTTTTCGCCAGCTTGTTGACCTGACCCTTCACCTTCTCGAACTGCATGACATTGTCGATGCGGCGATCAAGGAATTCGGCGGTCTTCGTCCGGTCCTCGCTGTCGTCCTCGAGCCAGATCGCAAAGGTTGAGGCGTAGACGCCCGACAGAATCGCCCGCTTGGAATAGAAGTTCGCGTCGGTGCTTGTGTCCCCGATCGCGCTCCAGATCATGTGTGATGTGGCCCAGACGAGCCGGGCGCCGCGATCCAGACCATCTGGCAAAAGCAGTCGCGCCCGGGCGCGGGCGGCGGCCTCTTCATGACCCTCATACTGCGCCAGACGGATCAGCACCGCCTGGCTGACCTTGTCGCGAATCCGGTTGGCGGGATTGGCCTCGATCTCGGCGCGAGCATTGGCGTCACAGCGCCGCGTCCAGGTCTCGATGACGTCGAGAATCCCTGCAGGGCAATACAGTTGCACCTCCCCCTCGCTCAGTCCGGCGTCCTGGGCGGCGCGGGTCAGCGTGGTCTCGCTCCAGCCGTCGAAGGCGGCGTTGGGCAGGGCGGCGTCCACCAGCGCGTCACGGGCGAGCTGGGCGCGAGAGGGGGCGGTGTTTTGTGCTTTTGCGGTCATGGCTGTATATTTAGTGCGCTCTGGGCCTGACGTCACGGGGCGTTTCGCCGCGCTCTACGCTGGACAGGGGCTTCCAGACCCGGTATATCGCCCGCCTCTGTTGGAAGCGATCCGGCGCGGACGGTGGAGCCACGCGGCTCTTTGGTTCGCGTGAGCTATACGGTCAAAGTTCCGGAGCGGGCCTTGACCACCTATTCGAAGGGAGAGATTACCATCGTCCAGATCGTCGTGCGCGATAACAACGTTGAGCAAGCGCTCAAGGCGTTGAAGAAAAAGATGCAGCGGGAAGGCACTTTCCGCGAGATGAAGCGCCGCAACCATTACGAAAAGCCGTCTGAAAAGAAAGCGCGCCAGAAGGCCGAGGCGATCCGCCGCGCCCGCAAACTGGCTCGCAAGCGCGCTCAGCGCGAGGGCCTGCTGCCGAAACGCGGCGGTGGTCGCCGCTAGAACGCTGCGCCGGGCTTAACCGCTCCTAAGCAGACACGAAAACCCCGTACGCCCAGCGTACGGGTTTTGCTGTGTCGGCCCTGGCCGGGCGGTAGGCGAGGCTCAAGGCCTGAGGCGATCGCCTCAGGCCTTTTTCTTGCCGCCCATCTTCAGAAGCTTGCGAACGGAGTCCGCATTGGCCTGGCGCAGGGCGCCCTGACGGAACACCGCGGCCGCCCCCCACAGGACGATGAGGGTGGTCACCACCATCAGCGCACAGGCGCTCAGCAGCTCCCACAGGGGCGGATCGGTGGGCAGGCGCGCCATCATCACGAAAGGCGTCCACAGCGGCACCCAGGAGCCGATCTGGATGACCATCGAGTCGAGCGCATCGATCGAGAACACGATGATCAGCATGGGCAGCATCAGGATCCAGATCACCGGTCCCATCAGCGTCTGGGCGTCCTGCAGGGTGTCGCACAGCGAGCCCATGGCGAGGAAGATCGCGCCATACATCAGATAGCCGCAGGTGAAGAAGAACAGGCCGGCCAGCAGGAGGCCCGGATCAAAGACCGAGGTGAGGAGCTCCAGAAGGTCCGGATCGAGCGCCGCGATGGCCGAGCCGCCCAGCGTGCTCAGCAGCACCCCGACCCCGCCCCAGACGGCGAACAGGGTGACGGACACGCCCGCCACGCCCAGAAGCTTGCCGATCAGGATGTCCTCGAGGCGGGCGGTGGACAGCAGCAGCTCGATGATCTTGCCGCCTTTCTCCTCGATCATGGAGGTCAGCAGCATGTTCGCCACCGAGAACACCGCCATCCACAGGATGAACGCCAGGCCGAGCGCCACGAAGAAGGGGGCGCGGTCGGCGAAGGTCACTTCCTCTTCCACGCCCGCTTCGCTGCGCGCATCCAGGCTGGTGACAAGCGGCCGGATGTCGAGAATGGCGTCGATCTCGTCCGGGTCGAGGCCTTCGCTCACAAGGGCCTGCTCACGCATGTGCGCGCGGATGATGTCGCGCACATCGCCGCGGAGGTCGGAATTGGTCAGATTGGTCGACAGATAGACGACCTCCAGCCCGTTTTCGGCATGCTCGCGAATGAAGAAGGCGGCAAAGAGCGGTTTGGGGCCTTCAGGGGTCTCGATGGTCTGATCGCCTGAGAGATAGGGACGCAATGCGTCCGCGGTCCGGGCTGGCGGTTCGACCTGGACGGCCTTGGTGCGACCGGCCTCAAGCGCGCTGGCGGCGTCAGACAGGCCCACGGACTGCAAGGCGGCCTCGGTCTGGCTGACCCCGTCAGGGTCTTCGTCAAAGATGGCGAGGGCGCGCTCTGCGGCCTCATCCCCGCCCACGCCCTGGGCCATCATCTCGATGGCCCCGCGGACCTGGGCGCGACGTTCTTCGATGCGGGCCTGCTCGACCAGCTGGTCGAGCCGCTGCCCGGTCTCGTCGATCACGCTGAAATAGCGCACCGGCTGGCTGGACTGAATGAGGGCGGGCGTCACCCCGCCAATCGTGGCGAAGATCGGCACGGCCAGCAGCGAGAGCCAGAAGCCCCAGGTGGCGACATAGGAGAGGTATTCGCGGCGTGCGATCAGATAGGCGGCGCGCATGATCAGGCCTCCTGACGGAGTGTTTCGACCGCATCCTCGCCCACAAGGGCGACAAAGGCGTCGTGAAGATGGGGACGGCGGGGCTCGAAGCGGGTCAGGGGAACGCCGGCCTGCACACAGGCGCGCAGCACGTCCTGGGCGTCCACGCCCGGCTTAAGCGTGAGCAGCAGGTTCGCTGAACCATCCTCGTCGGGCGCGAGCGTCTCGATCTCGCCCATGGGCGAGACGACCTCGGCGAGGTTTGACCCGGCCGATGCGCCCAGGGTCACTTGCCGGGGCACGCGCGCCAGCGCTTCGTCCACGCGCCCGTCAAACACCTTCCGGCCGCGCGCCATCAGTACGATGCGATCGCACAGGCGCTCGGCATGCTCCATCACATGGGTGGAGAACAGCACGGTGCGGCCCGCCTGGGCCTGCTCGCGGATCACCTGCTCGAGCATGGCCTGGTTGACCGGGTCCAGACCGGAGAACGGCTCGTCGAGGATGATGAAGTCCGGCTCGTGAATGATGGCGGAGATGATCTGGATCTTCTGGGCCATGCCCTTGGAGAGTTCCTTGATCTTCTTGGTCGCCGCCTCCTTGAGGCCGAAGCGTTCAAGATAGACCAGCGCCCGGCGGCGGGCCTCGCCCGCAGACAGGCCCTTCAGCCGGGCGAAGAACACGATCACGGCCTCGGCGGTCATCTTGCGATAGACGCCGCGCTCTTCGGGCAGGAAGCCCACGCGGTCCATGCTCTTCGTGTTGGGCGCCTGGCCGAACAGCTTCACGGCGCCGCTATCTGGAACGATCACGCCCAGCGACATGCGCAGGGTTGTGGTCTTGCCGGCGCCGTTCGGGCCCAGAAAGCCCGTCAGCTCGCCCTTGCGGGCCTGGAAAGACACGTCCTGTACGGCCGGTTTGCCGCCGAACGTCTTGCTCAGGCCTTCGACCTCAAGCGCGTACTCAGTCATGAGATTGGATGCTCCCCGAACTCTTTGGTTCATCTTTAGGGTGATGCGAGCGTGTAATCCAGTTACGAATGGGGTCAGGTGAATCGCGCGCGACGGGATCGCGCAGGAGGAAAACCGCCATGGCTGACAGACCTTTCCCGCTGGATTTTGCGACACTCGCACCGGATGCGCGGCCGCGTCGATGGCTGGTCCTGCCAGAAGGCTTTGACGCTTCCGCGCAGCCTGATCAGATCAGCCCGCATTTCAAGGTGAAGCCGGAGGTCCTGCTGGAGCGCTTCAAGGCGCTGGCGCTGGAACAGCCCCGGGTGACGCTGGTGCGTGAGACGGAGGGGCAGGTCGAGCTGGTGCAGCGCTCCAGACTGTTCCGGTTCCCCGACTACATCACGGCCGAGGCCGTGGAGACGGATGGCGGCTCGGCGCTGGCGATCTATTCGCGGGCGGTGATCGGCTATTCCGATATCGGCGTGAACCGAAAGCGCATCATGGCCTGGCTCGACGCGCTGAGCGCGCAGCTCGGCTAAGCCGTCGGCAGGGCGAAATACAGCAGGTCGAGGGAGGGCGGCTCGGCCACGCCCAGTTGGCGCAGGATATGGGTCGCCTGACCGCGATGGTGGGTCTGGTGATTGAACACATGGGTCAGGACCACGCCGAGCGGCAGGGCCTTGGCCTCGCCGCGCGTGTTCACATACTCAAGAATATCGTCCAGCTGCTCGGGCTTCACCGTCGCGGCATAGTCCATCAGCCGCTTGTCCTCGACCTCGCGGGCCTCTCGCAGGTCCGAGAACTGCTCAAACAGCACCGTGTCGAGCTTGGCCGGCGCCTCGCCTTCGCCGGTCAGGCGCTTGAGCCAGATCCGGTCCGCCGTGAGAAGATGATTGAGCGTGCCGTGCAGGCTGGTGAAATACGCTTTCACATCCCGCTTGCGCTCGAAATCGGTCAGCGCCGTGGCCGCATCGTAAAGGCGTGCATTCGCCCAGGTGTTATAGGCCGCCATGCGGGACGGGTGGCTGTAGAGCATCGCCATGTGTCATCACTCATTCAGACGCCGGACCAGACGGGCGCACGGATCATTGTAGACGTCCGGTCTGGCGCAGAGCCAGCCCGGCAGACGCCTCAGAGGCGTATCACCCTGTTATTGACCGAAGATAAAACTGTAAAGGCGGCGGACACCCCCGCCTATCGTATGAGGGCGACGCCGCATAGTTGAAGCTCGCAAATTTCGGGCTCTTGGGCAGATAGTCCGCTGTCATCTCGGCGATGGAAAAACCGGCCGCCTCGATGAGCTTGTCCGGTTGTCGCGTCAGATGACAGCCGCCGCCAATGGGTTTCCAAACCGGTTCGATGATCTTCTGCCAGCGTTGGACGCCGGTATCCGGCGCAAGGCCATGCTCGGAAAACAGGAGGCGTCCCCCGGGTTTCAGGACACGGCGCATCTGGGCCAGGGCGGCGTTTACATCGGGAATGGTGCAGGCGGTGTAGGTCAGCACCACCGTGTCCACGCTGTCATCGTCGAGGGGAATTTCCTCGCCCGGCAGGTCGATCAGCTCGACCTCTACAGGACAGGCTGAGATCGCCTTTTGCGCCTTGCGCCGCATGCCGATCGACGGTTCCAGCGCGAAGACGCGGCTGACCCTGGAGGGATCATAGAAGCTGAGATTGGGGCCGGCGCCGAAGCCCACCTCCAGAACCCGGCCTTCTGCCTTGGGCACGAGAAGCGAGCGCTGTTTCATGATCTGGGGCGCGCCGCAGGCGCAGCCGATCAGATGGGGCAGGATATGGGTTTCGTAAAACGACATAAGTTCAGGCTAGCGCCGTTTCCCAGCCAGGGGAACGCGCCCCTTTGACAGTTTGGGACGTGCGTCCTCTTTCGGCAGGACGGGGTCTATGACGCTCATTTCGGGCCCAGGGCGACCCTGCCCGTTCAGGCAGGCGCAGGCCTCCGCGAAGAAGCGGACATGCTGGTTGAAGACCGCCTGGGTGTAGATGCCGAAATGGTTCGCCCCCTTCACAAGGGCCGCGTATTTCGTCGACAGGGCGGCGTCATAGAGCCGCCGTCCGCGCCCCTGCGGAATGATGCGATCCTTGTCCCCATGCAGCCACAGGACTGGGGCTTTCACCTGTCCGATCTGGCGGATGGAGTCGTACCTCTCCCGGAAGATGGCGCGCGGCAGCAGCCAGGCGGTGCGCGAGCGGACAATGTCGCGGAAGCTGTCATAGGGGGCGTGCAGGATCAGCCCGCCCACAGGGCGCGCTGCGGCCAGCTGCACCGCCGTGCCCGACCCCAGGCTTTCGCCATAGACCACGATCCGCCCGGGCCTGATCCCCTCTGCGACCAGCGCATCAAAGGCGAGAATGGCGTCGGCCACATTGGCCGGTTCGCTGGGCCGTCCCGTCGAGCCGTTAAAGCCGCGATGGGCGAGCGCGCTCAGACCCCAGCCCGACGCGATGAACAGGCGAAAGAACCGGGCCCGGCGCCACAAGGCCCGCCGATTGCCATGCAGATAGAGGATGTGGGGCAGGGCGTCGTCCTTCGCATCCGCCCGCCAAACGATCAGGGTGTGGCCGTCCGGCGTTCCGAGTTCCGTTTCCTCGGTGCGGTCCAGTTCGCAATCAGACGGATGGATCCGGGTCGGATCGGTGAAATAGAGGATGCGGCGCTGGGTGAAGAACAGCACCAGCCAGATTGAGTAGATCGCGATGAGACACAGGGCCCCATATCTCACAGGTTCCGGCGCATCCTCCCAGACGCGCCAGACGGCTTCGCCCCAGCTCGCGGCGCGATCCATCCCTGTTTGCATCCCCATCACGCCGTGTCCCCTATGGCGTTTGTGACAGAAAGGCGGAGCGGGCGGGCAGAGTCCAGCAACAAGCCTTATGGCAAGTCGGGAAAGAATGCCGGGTGCGGCGCTAAAGCCTCACTCCGGCCCAGGGGATGTTTCGAAACTCGCGAGCCAGGCGCGCAGACCGTCTTCAAGTCCGTCACGCAAGTCCTCTGGGAGTTGAGCGATGAGGCGATGCTGGTTGGCGACATGTGCGTCGATGACGCGGTCAATCAGCGCGAAGCCCTGATCGGTGAGCGCAACGACATTGCTGCGGCCATCCTCAGGGTTGGGGCGACGCGCGATCAGGCCCTGTTCTTCCAGACGATCAATGCGGTTCGTCATCGTGCCGGATGTGACCATCGTCCAGTTCACGAGATCGGACGGGCTGAGGGCATAGGGCGGACCGGCCCGGCGCAGGGTCGCGAGCACGTCAAACGCTGCGAAGGTCAGCCCGTTCTCGGCATAGACCCTGCCGATCTCGGCTTGCAGATGGTCTGCGAGGCGCTTGAGCCGCCCGAACACGCCCATCGGCCCCACATCGAGATCGGGACGTTCGGCATGCCATTGGGCGAGAATGCGGTCGACTTGATCCATCATCGAAGAACTAGAGCCATCTATCTTGACGTCAAGACAGCGAGCAACTATCTCGACGTCAAGATAAATAGGAGGCGGTCATGTCCCGCTCGCTCGATCTCGCCCTTACCGCCAGCGCGCCAATGATCTGGGGCACCAGCTATCTGGTCACCACGAACCTGCTTCCCGACGGTATCCGCTCACAGCGGCAGTGTTGCGGGCCCTGCCGGCCGGCCTGCTCCTGATGCTGATGACGCGCAGCCTCCCGCCTGTCCGCTGGCTGGGGCGGCTTTTCGTGCTGGGCGGTCTGAATTTTTCCGTGTTCTGGAGCGCGCTTTTCATCGCCGCCTATCGCCTGCCGGGCGGCGTTGCGGCGACCCTGGGGGCGATCCGAGCCGCTGATCGTGCTCTATTTGTCCAGCCTGTTGCTCGGCACGTCGCTGACCGCGCGCAATCTGACCGCGGCGGTCGCGGGAATTGGCGGCGTCGCCCTGCTGGTTCTGGGACCGGAAGCCCAGCTTGATGGCGTGGGCGTTATTGCGGCGCTTGTGGGCGCCGTCGCGATGGCGATGGGCTCGGTGCTGACGCGCCGCTGGCAGCCGCCTGTTTCAGCCCTGACCTTTGCCGGCTGGCAGTTGACCGCAGGCGGCGTGCTTCTACTCCCGGTGGCCCTTTTCGTTGAGCCGGCCCTGCCGTCGCTCACGCTGGCGCATGCGGCGGGCTTTGTCTGGCTGGGCCTGGTGGGGGCCGCCTTGACCTATTGTCTATGGTTCCGGGGCATTGCCCGACTGGGGCCGGCGGCGATCACGCCCCTGGGCTTTCTCAGCCGCTCACTGCAGTGCTGCTGGGCTGGGTCGTGCTGGGCCAGGCGCTCAGCCCGCTTCAGATTCTGGGCGCACTGATCGTCATGGGCTGTGTCGCCCTGGGCGGCGGCTCGGGCAAACCGGCTCAGGCGCCGGTCAGTGTGAAGGCCTGAAAGAAAACGCCCCGCCGCGGCGATCCGGGCGGGGCGCTCAATTGTCTGTCGGGCTCTAGTCGAGCGCCTTGACGATGCTTTCGCTCATCTTCTTGGCGTCGCCCAGCAACATCATGGTGTTGTCCCGGAAGAAGAGCGGGTTCTCGATGCCGGCATAGCCGGAACCGAGCGAGCGCTTGACGAAGAAGACCGTCTTCGCCTTCCACACCTGCAGCACCGGCATGCCATAGATCGGGCTGGCCGGATCTTCCTCGGCGGCGGGTTGGTGACGTCATTGGCCCCGATCACGAAGGCCACGTCGGCGGTCGCGAATTCGGAATTGATGTCCTCAAGCTCGAACACCTCGTCATAGGGCACCTGGGCTTCGGCCAGGAGCACGTTCATATGCCCGGGCATCCGCCCCGCCACCGGGTGGATGGCGTAGCTCACGTCCACGCCCTCTTCCTTGAGGGTGTCGGCCATCTCCTTGAGCGCGTGCTGGGCCTGCGCCACCGCCATGCCGTAACCGGGGACGATGATGACCTTGCCGGCGTTCTTCATGATGAAGGCCGCGTCATCGGCCGAGCCCTGCTTGACCGTGCGGTCCACATCCGCCGCAGCGCCGGCGGAGGCCGGGTCAGCGCCGAAGCCGCCCAGGATCACCGAGATGAAGGAGCGGTTCATGCCCTTGCACATGATGTAGGACAGGATCGCGCCCGAGCTGCCTACCAGCGCGCCGGTGATCAGCAGCGCCGTGTTCTCAAGCGTGAAGCCGAGCGCTGCAGCCGCCCAACCCGAATAGGAGTTGAGCATGGACACCACGACCGGCATGTCCGCGCCGCCGATGGGGATGATCAGGAGCACGCCCAGCACCAGCGCCAGAAGCGTGATGATCCAGAAGGCGATCTTGCGTCTCCGCCCGAGGCGGTCAGGAAGGTGATGAAGACGAAGATCGCAACGCCGATGGCGAGGTTCAGCCAGTGCTGGCCCTTGAACACGATCGGCGCGCCGCTCATCAGGCCCTGCAGCTTCATGAAGGCGATCACAGAGCCCGAGAAGGTGATCGCGCCAATGGCGACGCCCAGCGACAGCTCGACGAGCGACAGGCCCTTGAGCTTGCCGGTGGCGGTGGCGATGTGGAAGG
>LZQR01000153.1_pt1 | contig 18979 bp, 20 predicted proteins | sample 768601 | NCBI WGS metagenome assembly LZQR01 (sample SAMN05207299, study PRJNA324521) | oil field metagenome | isolation source: sample BH-FW-24 from oil reservoir | place: India: Bombay High | collected 2015-12-04
GGTTACTGTAGATAAACCTGAGGGGAGAGAGCAAATCAGGCAGAAGGTCGTCAAGGTATCTAACCTGAAGTGCTCTCTAATTCAGTTCTAATCAGAAAAAGGAAATCGGGAACTGATTAGAACATTAGCCAGATATTGTTTGAGTTGTTGTTGGATCGCTTGGTCTAACATAGTTGTTACTACCTTAATTAAACTAAAAAGTGGTTACTGTAGATAAACCTGAGGGGAGAGAGCAAATCAGGCAGAAGGTCGTCAAGGTATCTAACCTGAAGTGCTCTCTAATTCAGTTCTAATCAGAAAAGGAAATCGGGAACTGATTAGAACTTAAATTTCAGTGGCTTAGATTTTGCCAACTAGGTCTAGTGATGGAGCTAGTGTCTCTTCACCTTCTTTCCATTTAGCTGGGCAAACTTCGCCTGGGTGTGCTGCTACGTATTGAGCTGCTTTCACTTTGCGTAGTAGGTCTTCTGCGTCACGACCGATACCTTCAGCAGTGATTTCCATTGCTTGGATAGTACCTTCTGGGTCGATTAGGAACGTAGCACGGTCTGCAAGGCCTTGACCTTCACGCATCACACCGAAGTTGTTTGTGATGTTGCCTGTTTGGTCGCCAAGCATGTAGTACTGAATCTTACCGATTGTGTCTGAGCTGTCGTGCCATGCTTTGTGAGTGAAGTGTGTGTCAGTTGATACTGAGTAAACTTCTACGCCACGTTTTTGTAGCTCTTCGTAGTGGTCTGCTAGGTCGCCCAGTTCTGTTGGACATACAAACGTAAAGTCTGCTGGGTAGAAGAAGAATACTGCCCATTTACCTAGAACGTCTTGTTCTGTTACTTCAACGAATTCGCCGTTTTTGTACGCTGTAGCTGCAAATGGTTTGATTTGAGTATTAATCATAATTTACTTTCCTTTGAATGTTTTAAGCTGAGCTGTTGTTGCTTTCGGAAAGTATATTCTCATCGGAGTGTGTTTAAGGAAAATCGCTTGTAACTATCCTATTGATAGCCATTTCCTATTTCACTTGATAGGTAAATCCGATGTAAGTGAGTTTGCTTTGATAGGTTTTATTGAAGATGAAGGCAGATTAGCAATAGAGAATATCGATGATTACTTTGAGTCGATCGTCTAGCTAAGATCGAAAGAGCCTGCATCTCGACAGGCTCTTTCTAATAGGAAGTGGGGAAGCGGATGCTTCTATCTTGTTAGCTCAGATTGTCGAGCACTTTGCCACACAGCTTCTTCAGCATGATCATCTCATCCAGCTCTAAGGTTATTTTGCACATCATGGCGTTTGGCACTGACTTAGCTTGTTCTTTAAGGTCACGACCTTGTTCTGTTGGGTTGAGTACGCGAACGCGCTCATCGGTCTCACTGCGCCCACGTTCTACATAGCCTTTGCTTCTAAGCGTTTAAGCAGCGGCGTGAGTGTGCCTGAGTCCAAATGCAGTTGCGACCCCAATTCTTTTACGCTGGCACCGTCTTTCTCCCACAGCACCATCATCACCAAGTACTGAGAATAAGTCAGATCAAGCTTGTCCAACAACGGGCGGTAAGCTCGAATCACCGCATTCGCTGCGCTATAGAGAGGGAAGCAAATTTGGTTTTCGAGTAAGAGTTTATCGTCGTCGGTCATGATGTTGTCGGTGTGACACTGGCTCATTGGCGTTGCCTAGCTATCCATGGAAAAAAACATAATAAATTGTGCGCAATATAGTTGCAACGATCTTTAATTCGATATAAGGTTGTTGGCAATTAGATAGTGCACAACTTAAATTGAAAAGGAAATTAGTATGACTACAATCTATAAAACTCAGGCTACCGCATTGGCTGGTCGCAATGGTCAAGTAAAAACAAATGATGGCCTTCTAGAGTTAGAACTGTCTTACCCTAAAGAGATGGGCGGTACTGGTTCGGCGACAAACCCAGAACAACTTTTCGCGGCGGGCTATTCAGCGTGTTTTTCTAACGCGATTCTGCACGTAGCGCGTGAAGGTAAAGTAAACCTGAAAAGTGCACCCGTAACAGCGGAAGTGGGCATCGGCCCTAACGATAACGGTGGCTTGCACTAACAGTGAGCCTAGCGGTAGAACTAGACATGCCACAAGAACAAGCGCTAGAGCTAACGCGCATTGCACACCAAGTTTGCCCATATTCAAACGCAGTTCGTGGCAACATTGATGTGGTAGTAACGGTAAACGGCGAAGCAATTTAAGCGGTTTTAACCACGGCACAAAGACAAGAAAGCCTGCAAGTACGCAGGCTTTTTTGATTGGTATGAGTCGAGAATTCTTAACGCGACTCTAGCGGGTAAGAGCGGTAGCTCCACATGCCGTAGGTACGCAGTGCATCGCGGTAGATACCAAGCAGTTCGCCATCGCTGGCTTTGGCTAAGTCTTTCAGTGGCTTGTCTGGGTAGCTTACGGTGTCGAAAGTGATGCCTTGTGGGCCAGTTTGCCAGCTTGCGATTTCAAACAAGGTTTGACCTCGGCGCACGTGACTCGCTGAGCTTATGATGGTCGCGTGTTTGATGTTATGACGTGCCAATGCGTAGCTGCTGAATAGGGCGTTACCTACCGTGCTGGTGGCGTAGTTTTCTTCAATGATGCGATCTTTGCTGATGCCTTTTTCAATCAGCCAATCTGCCATTAACTTGCCTTCGGTTTTGTGGTTCTTTGGTACGCCGCCCGTCAACACGATCAACGCGTCTGGGTTTGCTTTCGCTATGGCTAGCGTGGTTTCCAAACGCTCAACCAAGATTTGATGCATTGAACCATCTGGGTTCAGCGCGTATCCCAAAGTGACGATTGCACCTTTGTCATCCAATTTGCCTTTGTCGGCTTTCTCTTTTAGTGGTGTTGCAAGTACGCGGTCTACGGTGTCGAAGATGCGTTGGATGTCTGCCGCTTTACCTGCATTGAGCTTCGTGAGCGTCGCCATGTGTTTCGCTGATTCCGCTTGGTTGCCCTCAAAGCGTTGCCATACCGCTAAGTAAGCGTGCAAATCCACATCGTCTGGCGCAACAGAAAGGGCTTGTTCAAACAATTCAATCGCGCGGTCCGCATTCTTGTTGTAGATCTGCGCGTTGGCGGCAGAAATCAGTAGATCAGTGCGGTACGGCTCAAGTTTGTAGGCTTCTAGTAGGCGGTCGGTAACAATCTCCATGTTGCTCGGCATTTTGGCGGTAAAACCCGCATGCGAGATACGCGCAGGGGATTTGAATGCCTGTACGGCGTCGTTGAGAAGTTGGTCGACAACCTGACGTTTAGTGACGATCTGTGAGTAGTCGGCGGAAGATTGGACAGCAGCATCGTTAGCCGCGATAGAGTATGGGGCAGCCGTCAGCGCAATCACGCTACCAAGAGCAATGGCAAGTAAGTTCTTCTTCATGGGGTATCCTAGAGGTGCTGTATTACCTAGTGTTTCGCGTTTTTATAGTTCGAACAAAGTCGATGTATGGGGTCAGTCTAGGTCCGGTTCATGAATAATCTGTGAAATGAATCCCAACTCAACCGAGTGATTAAATACGTATGGTCAAAACGCGAAGTAGGATCACGAAAATGACGATGTATTAATTTGTGTTCTAAGTATTTGGATTAAAAGATAAACAGCGTTAGGGGGATGTTTGAATGAGTAAGCGTGTGAGTGGGAGGTCATCCCAACAAAAAGGCCGTTAACCCACATGCTCGGGTTAACGGCCTTTTCTATATTCAGCGCTAAATGGCAAAGGCTTAGTTGCCTTGGTTTTGGCTTTGAAGCTTCTCTTTTGCTTCTTCAACCTTTGAGAAATCCAATCCCAATTCGTCTACCGCTTCTTTGATTAGCGCAGGGTTTTGCATCACTTGCGCCATAAGCATTTGTAGCTTGTCTTGTGGCAAGCCTAGTTGGCTGATTGTTGCCATTGCCGCTAGAGGGTTTTGCGTCAGAGTCTGAAAAATCTCGTTGATTTGCTCATCGCTGATGTTGTTCTCTTTTAGCAGCGCAATAATCGGGTTCATCGCATTTCCTTTTAATCACAGAATGAAATAGAACCTGAGTTTATCACTGTCGGGTTTATGGATGGTAGTGATTGAGAGGATTTGGCGGCCCTCAATATTTCGTGCTTCTGATACTTAGGAGAGCATCGCTTTAATTGGGTTATTAACTGGTCATAATCTGAAAGAAAATCACATAAATATAACAATTAATTCACAATTAAATTACATCGCACATTTCTATTTCTTTTGTTTTGCGCTTGGTTGCATATTGGGTTTAGTTTGAACTCGTAAGTCTATGTGTAACAACTAATAAGGAATATTAATGATGAGAACATTGACTATTGCCACTTTGTTGTGGGCAATGACGTTCCAAGCACTGGCTACTTCTGTTTATTACATAAACCGCACTAGTGAAGCAATACGTGTGAATTTTGTCGTCGATACCACGGAGCCTGTCGAAAATGGTTACCAGTATCGTGCGCCCTCCGAGCAAGTCATTATCCTGCCGTATGAGCGCGTAAAGGTGGCGGACTTTAACCGTTACTACGGCATCGTAAATGGTGCGACCTATGACTACTACATGCATGTAGATCGCCAAAATGGGCAAGACGGTGGCTGGGTCGAAGAAAGAGAGACACCTATTGCACAGCTTCGTTTGGTTGGGCATGGTGCAGGCACGACGCTATCCTACGGATATAAAAGGCTTGTACTGAAAGGTGACTATGACCCGTACGTAACGGAAGTGAATCGTGGCGATGGTCGTCATGCGGAGTTTGGAGCAAAGGCCGTTTATACCTCTGGTTTCGATGACGTTGAGTTTGTGATAGCCGAGCATGACATTGCAGACATGGAGTATCGAGAGCATGTCTTACAAGTCGCGACTTATAATCTGTGGATGATCCCTTCTGTTTCTTCAGACATCGCTGCCCGCGCAGCCATGATGGAGCACAATCTGTCTGGCTACGATGTGCTAGCGCTGCAAGAGGCATTTTCGAGCTACAGAGAGCCGATGTTTGACGCTTTGAGTGATGAGTATCCTTACCGAACTGACGTGGTTGGGGCGATAGCAATGCAATGTACGATGGTGGTGTGGTGACCTTGAGCCGATACCCAATTTTAGAATCGGATGCTTTGGTTTTTGATCATTGCTCAGGGACAGACTGTTATGCGGATAAGGGGATTGTATACACCAAAATCGATAAGAACGGCGAGATATACCATATCTTCAACACCCACCTTCCTCTTTTGATACCCGAGAGGCAAAACGGCTACGTCGCTTGCAACTTGGCTTATTGCGAACCTTTATGCTGACCAAGCAGATTCCTGCTGACGAGGCGGTTATTTATGCTGGCGATTTCAACATCGATAAAAACAGTGACTTTATGGAGTACCTGCTGATGCTGGCAACGCTTGAGGTCGATCCTCCGGCTTACTTGGGCTACACGCCAGCAACCTTTGAGCCGAAGATCAACGCTTACGCATCGGCTAATTATTCTGGTGGCGAAAAGTCTGAGTACCTTGATTATGTATTGGTAAGTTCTGAGCATCGCAGGGCTTTTGAAAACACCAACACCGTTAAGTTGAGACAGCGAGTCACTGAAGACACGTGGGAGAGTGGCACCTCTCGGATCACTTTAGTGTCGTGGGCAACTTTGTTTTCGATGAACGTAACTAAATAAGCGCTCTGCTCAATGCATTCGGCTACAGCAAGTCTGTACGGCCCGATTTATTTAATATCAAGAATAGGCGGGTAAAAGGGCTTTACGTTTGTAGTTTAGCAACATGCTCAAACTGATCACCGCGGTGAGCGTTTCTGCAAAGACAATGCTTGCCCAAATGCCGTCTTGCGGGAAAAATTTAGGCAGTAGCAATACACCTAGCGCAACAAACACAAACCCTCGACATAAGGAAATAAGCGTCGCTTGTTTTGGCTTGGCAATGGCTTGGAACAGGTTGGCTATCACCATGTTCAACCCCATCAAAGGTACCCCGAAGAAGTAGAACGTCAGTGCGCTTGCGGCGATTGGGATTAAGTCATTCGCATTACCTAAGTAAATCGAGGCAATCAGTGGCGCCGACAGCCAGATACCTAACAGAAAGACCGTACCGCTGCCCATGGCTGCTTTCACCCCCAGTTTTAGAATCTCGTCAATGCGTTCAGGTCGTCCTGCTCCGTGATTAAAGCTGAGGATTGGCTGACATGCTTGTGCGATGCCTACCATGACAAATAGGGCAAATATACCAACGTTTGTGGTCAAACCGTAGGCGATAATGTAGCCCTCACCGAACTGGTTTAGTAGGACATAATTGAACAAAATAATGGTCATTGCTGATGTGAGTTCAAGAAAGAAAGTCGGTGTACCTATAGTTAAAATTTCTTTCGCTTTACTTAATCCGATGCCTTTTAAATTAAGCCTCAACGTGCCTTTCTCTCTGGCGAGATGAGTGATCAAAATTAATGCAATTAGTGTTTGTGCGACTGCCGTTCCATAGGCTGCCCCTGCCATTCCCATGTCCATTTTTATGATGAAAAAATAATCGCATGCTAGGTTAGCTATCGCACCAAAAGACATGGCATAAGTGGCCAGTTTAGGGTTTGTATCGTTGCGTACAAAGCAGGATAAAACCCAAGCGAGTGAGTAGACGACGAAAAAAGGTAGCATTGCAGACATATAATCGTGAGCATGTTTCGCTATAGAGCCTGTGGCTCCAATTGATGCAATGATTTCATTTAGCCAGACTATGCCAACTCCAACCGTTATGCTCGAAAGCAGCGCTGTGAGCAAGATTGATTGACTAAACCAGATTTGGCTGGCTCTGGATTTTCCTTTGCCAATTTCTATCGACATTTTAGCGGCGCCACCAATTCCAACCATCATTGCAATGGCGGTAAAAATGGAGAATGGCGCAACAATTAATGCCATTGCCCCGACTCCCTCGGAGCCGATGCCCATCCCGACGATGAGTGTATCGCCCATTATGAACAAGGATTTTATTAACATGCCAGTCAGCGCTGGCCATAGATACTGATAAAAGGATTTTGAAATAGGATCAGTGTTTAGGTTGATAGCCATGGAATAGAAAAATACCCGAATGTGATGAATTTATTTTCGGGTATTATTGGTACATTTAAACGTGGATAAAAGGGATTATCCGCCCTTTATATTGTACTATCTAAACATCGATGGCGAAATTCTGCAGGCGTTTCGCCCTTTTGCTTTCGATAGAAACGGCTGAAATAAGCAGGGTCATCAAAGCCCAATTCAAAGGCTATGGTCTTGACGGTTTTCGTCGAAAACACCAGCTCTCGATTCGCTTCTAATATGATTCGGTCATGAATCAGTTGCGTGACCGTCTTGTCTCTGTCGGCTTTCACTAATTCGTTTAGACGTTTGCTTGTGAGCGCTAAGGCATCGGAGTAGAACTGGCATTTCTTTTGTTCGCGATAATGCAGTTCAATCAATTCGATCAATTGAACAATGCGAGCATCTTTCTGCTCCCCTTTTTGGAATGGCTTTTTAGAAAAGCGCAATGCATAGCGTAGAAAACTGTTGAGGAGTGATTCTACAAGATCCCAGTCGCACGCCTCTCGTTCGCATTCTTCTTGGAGCAGTGTGTAAATCGATTCTAGGTAGGGAAGACCCTCTTCGTTGCAATCAAGGTACGGTGGACGATCAATCGTAGAAAATACGCTATTCACCAGTTGCGTGCTGCGTGGATTAGTTTCAGCGAAGCCGGGGCTGAAGATCAACATGCGAACGCTTTTGCCCATAAACTCAGAATGGTGAACCTGCCCCGGTGAAATGGTAAATAAACGGCCGCGGCGGTTTTGGTATTCGATGAAATCGATGCTCTGCGTTCCGCTATTATCCAAACACCACACGATTTCCCAGTACTCGTGACGATGCGGCTCGATAAACGGCGCTTCTTGGATGCCTGAAAACTCGAGCGCTCTGAACGGCTCTCCTAAAATGAGCTGTAATTTTGGAATAGGCAGAGTGATGTTGCTCATGAAGTTTCAACCGTTCGTGGAGATAATGGCTTTATTATTAATCGAATGACTTATATCGTGCACGGCTTTTATTTTGACTAATAGCCAGTAAGTTCCATATAACCAGTCCCAGAATGAGAGCCATCAATACGCACTGGACCTTCCCAATAAGGCACCGAAAGCGGCATTTTCGCGTTCGGGTTGAGTGCAGAAACGGTAAGCTCAATTTGCTGGTTCGGAATCGACACTTGCCACTGGGTTGGATACTTTCGCCCTTGGATTTCTGTTTGCTTGGTTGCTTTTAAGCGAATGTCTTTTTGAGAAATGGCGATGCCAGAGCCATCTTGCTGCATCCGCTTTGCGCTGGCGTAACTGGCTGCTCCGGTTTTGGAATCCCGCAATTGGAACACTACCAAGCTGGTTTCGTCACTCAACCTTAGAGCAAACCAGTCCCAGCCTGTTGTGAATCGAGCAAGAACTGCGAGCTCCACTCTCGGTCTATCCAACCTTTGCCGGATACTTGATGGGTTTTGCCGTCGATCGTAACTTCACCGGAGACATCAATAAACGGTTGGCTGTAGTAATACGAAGCCACCTGACCATCGGCACTTTTGGTGCTGTAACCTTGTTCGCCTTGCTTTTGATACGGTGCGCTGCTGGTCAGTTTGAGTGAGTAGCCAAACTGCTCTGAATTGGCAGTTAGCGTGGCAGGGAAGAGGTCGTTGGTTGAAGAGGTCCACTGCCAATCATCGAGATAAACTCGAAATGGTGAAGTGTCGACGCCGGCTAGAGATACTTGTTCGCGTGACCATTTTTCATCTGCGTAGTGTTTGTCCGTTGTAGTGACCGCGCTGTGCGCCATGTAGATTTGCTTGGTTTGCCACTCGGTTTTCTTCACGTCATCTTCGCCCCTTGGCGGTGGTGGTGACGGCGGCGCAGCGGCAAAGCGAAATTGTGTCCATTGAACGCCAAGTGGGTTGCCGTCTTCATCGATTAAGTTGGCGGTTAAGTACCACCATTCATGACGAAAGTTCGGGTGTGCTTGATGGTCTGCTGGGAAGGTCAGTTCGACACCGTTTTCCACGGGTGTGAATGGGTTGCTCTCGCTTTGCATATCTCCACTGCCCAGCAACGTGCCCATATTTTGCGTGCCCATATTTTTTTGTTGGGGATCTTCACATCCAAATAGGAACAGACTACCTATGAACAGAGTAAGTTTGCTTGCTAATCGAACCATCACAACACCTCGCTTTGCAAACTGGACACGACAGGCTTGCTGACTAATCGCCACAGCGGAATCAAGGTCGCAATCACTGCCACCAAGATGGTGATCGCCGCAATACTGAGGGCATCACTCCAATTCCACAGATAATTTAGGCTCCAACCAAAAGCGCGCAAGGTGACGATGTCTGTCAGCACATAACCCACCATGGCTCCGAGGGGCAGGGCGATAACCAGAGTAAAACTGACCAAAGCGACGATCTGTCCGACCACCATGGTCATTAATTTGCGCCGACTAACACCAAGTGCATACAGCCTTGCAATGGCGGCTTTGCGCGCGTCGAGCAACATGAAGCAAGCACTGAACAAACCAATCACCGCGACCATCAACGTTACGCCGTTGAGTGCGCGCGTAATGGCGAAGGTCTGCGAGAATATATCCAACGCGATGGATTTGATTTGCGCCTGATCGTAGAGCTGACTTGGATGCAGATTCAATTGTTCGCGCAGTTGCTCGTAGACGATTTGTGGGTCACCTGAGACTTTAATGCCGAGGCTTGTTGGCAAGTCGGTAAATCCGCTCTCTTGCCATAATTTGGGTGCTAATAAGACTTCACCGTTGGGTGAGCCGTAATCATGGAATACCGCACCCACAAGTAGGTTGTTATTTGGAATGGCATCAAGCGTGAGCTCGCTACCCAATGATAAACCCAGTTTGACCGCGGTTGGTTCACTGATGGCAACCAGCTCACCTTGGTAAAGCGGGACCAGAAGTTCTCCAAATGCGATTGAACACCATGGTTTGCTCTAAGGTGTCTTTGTCTTTGGTACCAAGCAAATTGGTAAGCCTTGCAGATTATCGTCGACGTAGTATTGCTTGTAGACGGTCTCAACCTTGTCGAACTGCCCTAACGCGCGCTCCACATCTGCGATTTCTCCTTGCGCGGGCTGACGTAAATATCGGCGTGTAGCTTTGTTCTAACCACTGTTTTAGGGTGGATTCAAAGCTGCCCACTAAGGTGTTCATCCCCATATTGGCAGTAACGGCGAGTAGCAACGCCATCATGGCGAGAGAAAGCGGAGAAATCAGCTCGCGCAGCTCAGCAAACAGATATTGCATTAAACCGGAAGTGGTGCGTTTTTCACACCAATTGGCTAAGACGCTGAGTGTTTTGGGTAGATATAGAGGAATCGACACCACAAGCACACCGAGCCACGCCATGGTAAAGCGATGATGATCACTCAGCCACAAACCTGCAAGCGCGAGAGTCGTCAACGCAATACCTATGACGAACAATTGGTTTTCGTTAGAGGCTTCCGGTGCTTGATAAAATCCTCCATGAGAGGAGAGCGGCTGGCGCACACGCTGTTTAAAGTGCTGCCAACATGCCAATAGGGTTGCGGCTAACGTGAGTAGCAGCGCTTGCGCCCACCATTGCCACTGCCAAGTGCCAGGCAGTAGTGTTGCACCATAAAGTTGCTCTAAAGTCAGTGCCACGGTCGGATGCAACCAATGGCTAAGTTGCATGCCCAATACAAAACCGAGGGAAGCGCCGATGGTAACGAGAATAGTGAGTTCAACTAACAGCGCAGAGAACACAATGCTCGGCGCGACACCCGCCTGTTGAATTTGCACTAATAGCCGATTGCGTTTCAGCAAGCTGTACTTTACGCCGTTGTAAGCAATGAACAGCCCGACTAAAAAGGCAAGCAAGCTCATTGCGGTGAGATTGAGGTGAAAGCTGTCGGTCAGTGAGCCAAGGTCTGCACTTTGATTATTGGAAATCCATTGCCCTTGCTCGCCAATCAGGTTCTGCCATTTTGCTTGCGTGTCTTTATTCCCTTTATCGCCCGAATGGAAAACCGCAATGTAACTGAGCTGTCCTTGTTTATTGAGCAGTTGCTGGGCAAAGCCAATGTCCATCAACATTCGGCTGCCCAATTGCCAATCATCGGGTAATACCACCACTTGGGTTGGGATGTCGTCTAAAGTTAGGGTTTCTACCTCTCCTAAGTTTTGATGTTGAGATTGGCTCATCATCACGATTGGCTTGCCGGCTAAAAGCTCAGGTAGAGGCAAAGCACTGTCGAACAAAGACACGTTATCCTCACTATCTGATGAATAGCGTGAACGAGAAGAGATGGCAGCAATTAATTCGCTACCTTGCACTGACCAACGACGCCCTTGTTCGTCTCTCACTCGTCCTTCGATTACTGGTAGTGCTGCACTGAGTCCGTTCTGTCTAAGGGTGAAGTAGAGTGATTCGGGCAGATAGTTTTGCCCTGCTGGTGGAATAATTAAGTTCTGAGCTTGTGCGCTAAGCTGCTCGGTAGACTCAGCATAACTGCGCTTGGCATTGAGGTTGATGGCTTGCACCGCAACAAACAAGGTCACTGCCAGCACGATACCGATCAGAATTGCGGCGGCTTGCAGTGGCGCCTGCCGATAGTGCGCTACAAACAGATTCAGGGCGAGTCGGGTATGAGTGAATCTGGTGTTTGATAGCTTAGCTTGCTTCATGATGTTGCTCATTTACATCGTGCTGATTTTGCGCCAGTCCGTTTTGTAAACGCCCATCTTTTAAACTCCCATCCTTCAAACGCCCATCTTTTAAGCGTAACGGGGTTTGCATAAACTCGGCACACTCAGGGCTATGTGTCACCAAGAGCACGGCGGTATTGCTTGGGTGGTGATTTCACTGAGCAGTTTCATCACTTCTAAGCCTGCTTTTTGGTCAAGGTTGCCTGTGGGCTCATCGGCAAGCAGAAGTTTGGGTTTGTGGGCAAGTGCACGGGCAATAGCGACGCGTTGTTGTTGACCGCCTGAAAGAGCAGAAACATGCCTGTCGAGAAGTTGGCTGATGCCCAGCGTTTCGACCAGGTAATCGCACCAGTTATCCCATTTCTGTTGATTCAAATGCAGAGGGAAGGCGATGTTTTGCTTCACGTCAAGAGGCGTTAAGAGGTTGAATTGCTGAAAAGTAACGCCGAGTTTTTGGTGGCGAAATCGGCTCCATTGTGGGTCTTTCCAAGCCGCCGTGTTATCGCCGTCTAGCCACAACTCACCATCGGAAAGTGGCTCAAAGCCAGCGATGAGATTGAGTAAGGTACTTTTGCCGCTACCACTTGCGCCCGTCAGTGCAACACTCGCTCCTGTGTTCAACGTAAAGTCGACCCCTTCCAACACGCGATGTGTCTCTTTGCCATCGACAAAGCTTTTACTGGCGTGTTTGAGTGTGACAAGTGGGCTTTCCATTTCCTCTCCTTACAATCAAAAGATGTCGTTTCTTTTGGCAGCGGCTATTTGAGTAAGTTCTATAAAAACTTTAGACAACAATCAGATAAAAACAGAGATTTACATCGATTTCTTAACAACTTGTACTGCATAGCTGGCTAAGTGGATTGATAAGGACATAAGTTTTCTTTCTGGTTAGAAGCATAATATCGGCTTAAATCTCACTTTGTCGCTTTTGGCTTGTTTTATGTCATTTTTGCCATGGGTGTGTGCGGCGAATCATCGGCACAATACACCCATCAGCCACAGACAAAACAAAGAGAGAGAAGAATGTCTAAAACTGCATTGTTATTGATTGATTTTCAAAACGACTACTACCCAAGCTACTCAGGTGCAAATGGCCACTGTCAGGCACAGAAGAGGCGGCAGAGAACGCAGCACAACTGCTTGAAGCATTTCGCCAAAAAGGGTTACCCGTTGTGCACGTAAGACACGAGTTTCCAACAGAGGAAGCGCCGTTCTTCCTACCTAATTCTGAAGGTGCGCAAATTCACTCAAGTGTCGCACCTATCGAAGGTGAGGCTGTGGTGCTAAAGCATCAAATCAACAGCTTTCGAGATACGGATTTGAAAGCCATTCTTGATGATGAGAATGTCACGAGGTTGGTGATCGTTGGAGCGATGAGCCACATGTGTATTGATGCAGTCTCACGTGCCGCCGTAGATTTAGGGCATGAATGTCACGTCGCTCACGACGCTTGTGCGACGCTAGACTTAGAATTTGATGGCGTGAAAGTACCAGCCAAGCAAGTGCATGCCGCATTTATGGCAGCGCTAAGCTTTGGTTACTGCAACGTAGACAGCTCAGTAAAACTGCTCGAGTTAGCGAACTAACGGGTGTTCGTGGCTTACATTGGGGCGCAACACGCACCTCAGTAAAAGGACAAAAAAAGCCCAACGCATTTAAAGCGTTGGGCTTTTTCTTGAATTGAGGACGGCTTACACGTAGTACGCTTCAACTTCGCCTTTTAGCTTGATAAGCATTGGGTTACCGAAACGGTCTTTTGCTTTAGGAGAAGCAATTTTTACCCAACCTTCGCTGATGCAGTATTCTTCTACGTCAGTACGCTCTTTGCCGTTAAAACGGATACCGATTTGGTGATCGAAACATTCTTTGATGAAGAATGGGCTACGTGGGTTACCCGCTAGGCGATCTGGTAGAGCTGGTTTAGCTGTATCTGTCATTTTGTGTGACCTTGAAGTCATTAGAAAAAGTGCGCCATTGTAGTCAGTGCAAGGCGAGTGTTCAAGGATTCTCATCGCGTTTAATGACATCCTTCGTTAGGCAACACGGTGTATGTTTTCGATCAAGTAGTCAACAAGCAAACGAACTCGATTGGGTAAGTACTGCCTTGAAGAATAATAGACCCAGATGGTGACAGGTTCTCCCTAATAAGGCTGCAACAAGATGGTGACGATGGTCTGCTGGCGCAATTTTTCTTTAAATAATTAACTGCCTAGCATGGCGATCCCCGGTCCAGCCAGAACGGCTTGTTCCGCTAGAACAAAAAAGATACCGCCTATCAAGACGGTATCGAATGTTATGAGTTTAGATGGTTAACGCTGATTAATCAGACTGTTACGAACAGCTGTCAATCAAGGTCCAGCCTGAGTATGGGTCAGCAGGAGTGAGAGTCGAGTCCGTCCAACGGTCGCTTCATACAAGTTGCCTTGGTAGGTCACTTGTTCGCCCGGTTGATACTGTCTTTGCTCGAACTCTGGGATGTCGGCACAAATGCCATCACCGCCACCACTGTTATCGCCAACCACCTTCAGTGATGTCGAATCTGAGGCATTTAGCTCGCCATCAGAAACCTGCAATGAAATCGTGAAGGTGAGGTCTGGGTCTGTGACCGGAGCCGTTACCACTAGCGTGTCACTATTGGTGTCGCCGACAACCGTCAGGTCAGAAGGGACACTCCATTGATAGCTAATCACATCGCCATCCGGATCAGAAGCGTTAGCGGTAATGGTCACGCTTTCGCCGCTGTTTACTTGATAGTTTGGAGACAGTGAAACGCTTGGTGGATTATTTTCGATTGGTGGCTTATCGCCGCCGTCACCGCCCCAAATTGAGCCGTCACAATCGTTGCCAACCAAACATGTTGGGTTTGCGCGTAAGCATCAACTTTGTTGTCTAGCCAGCCGTTGTCCGTGCCGTTCGAGCCAATGGTTACAACTGCCGTAGTTGAGCCGCCACCCCATAACAGGGCAAACACGTTGCTCTTCGGTAGATCTTGCATAGCGACATGAGACCAGTCGTAACCTGCGTCTTTTTCTAGCAATTCGCGAACATTACTCGCACCGTTGTACGTGGTTGGATTGAGCTGCTTGTCGAGTAGGCCACTGCGTACGTTGTTGATGTCCGTGCCGATGCGCGCATCACCCATAAAGTAAGAGCCGCCAGACGCCTCATGCTCAACGTTGATCAGTGTATTACCTTCATCTTGAGTCGGCATGTGACCACCTGGGATTTGCCAAATCATGGCCGGAGACTCAACGCCATCACTGATTGTTTTGACATACGATAGGTAACGGGTCCAGCTGGTGGCGTTGTACGCGTAGTTCGCGATCGCTTCTGAGCCGAAACCGTCGCGCTCATATTTATCGAACACAATGTAATCTGGTTGGTAAGTGCCAGTGTAAACATCCAGCGAGTTTACGAAGTTCGCCACTTCTTGGCCTTTGTCAGCTGATTGGTCGTCGGTCTGGTGAATCCAGTTGGCAGAGCTACCGCCCACAAGTTGATTTGCCAGCCGTAAGTTACGTCTTCTGCCAAGCCATTCATGATGAAGTTGAGTGACGCAATGTAGCCTTTTAGTGTGTTCTCGAATTGAGGCACGGCCACTGGTGGTTGATAACCGTAAGTCGTCTTCATGTAATCCAACGCACGAGCGAGTTGATCATTCACATTAACCGCGCCCGCTTGGTTTAGATCGTCCACATGGCTTGGGTTTTTCTGTAGTTCACCGAGGAAGTCTGGGTTAAGCACAAACGACATTGGCGAGCTGCCATCACCAGCCGCGTACTCTTGCGCCGCGATAGCTTGAGTAATGAAGGTCGCGTAATGTTTGTAGAGCAATTCATCATCGACTAAGTCTGTCCAGCTTGCACCACCACTTGCGTTTGCAGTGTAAACCACCATCACTGGCAGTACGTGATGGCCTGAAAGCTCTGAAGCGCTTTGTGCGTTCGCGTAGGTTCTATGCAGCGGAAGCTCGTCTTTCGGCAAGATCACGCCCGGATCACCAGAACCACTCAAGCCAGCATATTTGAAGATCGCATTGACCTTGGTTGCGCCGATTTCATTGGTGGTCTGTTCGCTGTCGTTCGTCACCGTGCCGTTTGCTACGTAGTCTGGAAACCTTTGACGGCAAGGCTCATCGCTTCACGGAATGGTAGCGTTAGCAACAACGGAGCATCACTTTGCGTGACAGAGACAGAGTCATCACCGTCATAGGCGTAACGCGTGTCTCCAGCAAACACCGAATCGATTTGGATGTCGTACTCACCCGGCTTAACGTCGTCAGGTAAGGTGAATGGCGAGCTAGTAATCTCGTAGCTGTAGCGACTAGAGCCATCTTTCGCGACAAGGTTGAGCACAATTGGCATCGCTTCTTGAGGTAAGTCGACAATACTCGCTTGAACGGTAGTGAAGTCGTCACTCGCGATAGGCGTTTCAACGATGTTGGTGCTGATTTCCGTCGCCGTGTCTTTATTGACCAATACATCGAGGTTGTCGCTCGGTTGGTAAAGCACGTTGTTTACCGTAATAGGTGAGTAGGAGAGATCGTATTTGTGGTTATCAAGCAGTTTGCTGATGTCGATCTCGCTGCCAAATGGCACCACTAGGCTGCGTTCAACGTCTTGTGTGCCTGCCGCTTTCACTGTGGCATCTGTGGTTAGGCTTGCCGTAATGCCATCCAGTGCAGGCATGGTGAGCGAGATGGTCGCGTAGTAAATAAACGCATCGTACTGCACGGAAACACTCGGTTGCGTTGCATCGCTATCGACAGTCACGGTTGAGGTTGGCGAGGAGGCGTGGGCAATCCCCATTTCGCTCGTTACATCTCGAGCGGTGACTTGATATTCGCCATCTTGGAGGTGCTCCAGAACAAAGCTACTTCCCCACGGTACAGACACGGTCTCACTGTAGTTTTCACCTTCGACCAAAATCGATGCCGCGGCTAGGCTGGCGTGTGGTGCACTTGGTGCTTGTAGGGTGATCTTGCCTTGAAGCGCAGGATCATTCTTGATGATCACCTTCTCGATGTGCACGTCGTTTCCATCGATGTAATCACCATTGCTGGCATTGAGACCAAAGAAGATTTGAGCCGTTTGACCATCGTTTAGAATTTGTGACGTGCTGTCATGAGTAAAGACAAACGTATTGGGAGCAGGGCTGCTGACATCAAAAGGTGCGCCCCATGAGCTATTCACCGTCGCATCTTTGTCTGACGTTACCCAAATCTCTGCGTCCGCCAAGTCTAATTGCTGACCTGAGATATTCTTCAAATCGACCTGCGCTTGTGAGTACCACTGGTCAACCTGTGGCACGGTTATCGTGGCAGAGACTGACTCGCTTTGAGCGGCCGTTATGATGTTTTCTTGTGTTGCGCCGAGTGCAGAGGTGACCATGATTGGGGAACCCATGAGCACCGCGGTTACCATCAAACTGATTGTTGTTTTCTTCATTGTTGAATCCTCATCACTCGCTTTAAAAAAGCTAAGTGACTGTCCTTGTTGATTTTCTATTCGTGGGGGATTTCCGGCGAGGACTTCAAACACTAAGCAAACGTCACAAAGAGAGGGAAGGCCCTTGATCTAACCACTGCCGAAATCATTTATATTTTTTGCTTACATCCAGTTACAAATGAAAAGAAACAACTCAAAATTTGAAGGCCGATTCAGAAAAAATCACCATATGCACTTGGTTTTATAAATTGAGCTAATTTATTGATTGGGATGAATATTGGTGTCAATTATTGATGGCTAGAGTATTTGCTTGATTAATGCTTTTGATTAGGTAGGAGAGCATTGTTGGGGCGAATAAAATGAATTGCTAATACGATGATAAAAGTGGATCTTGAGCCCAAAAATAGGCTGGTACAGAGTCAGAATAAGCGGGATAAAGTGATAAATTGGATGGCGCTTTTGGGTATCAAAACGGCCATCCAAGAGATAAAAATCAAGGGCAAAATCGCCTTGAAAGGGCTAAGCGCGATAAAACTTACTGTCGCTGAAGACGTCACGATCACGCGGATCGTTCGATAGGAACATCCACATCTCTTTCATGCTTTGTTCAAAGAACTCTTCTTCAAACACCACCATAGAACAATGCTCACCAAGCCCAGTCACGAAAGGTTCGAGTGCTTCAAACCCAATGCGTTCGATGTCTTCAATATCAATGAAATACAGCTTCTTATCGGTTATCTGTTCGCTTTCTGCGGGCAATCCGCCTTTACCAAGTACAGAGAAGTTAAGCTCAACGGTTAAACCCGTACGGTTTTGTTTGAGCTCATAAACTTCTTCGGTTTGCGCCATCACGCTGTAGTTCAAATCATCAAAGTAGCTCAGTGTTTCTTGCTTCATTGGGTGCATAAGTCTTCCATAAATTGTGCGGTTGAATCTGATGAGATTCCGTTACAAGCCTTTCAAGTATTGAGCGTTTGCTGTCGGATGAATCGCGGTATTAAGAGCTTCAGCATGCTGCTCATTGTGTTCATTCAGCAGAGCGGTAAAAGCATCAATCAATTCAGGTTTGGTCATCGTGACTTTGGTTTCTGTCTGGATGTCGCGCACGTCGATCAATACGTCAGTTAACAGTTGCGGCAAATCTTGCAGCACTTGTAGGTTCAACACGTTGTGCTCGCTGTAGATTGAGTTGTGACTGCCTTTTTGTTTTTGCACCACATACGGGTTGTCTTTTAGGTTGATGATCGATGTACGCTTGTCACAACGCTTCAAACAGCCTTTGTTAACCTTAATTTTGCGGCAACCTTCGGTTTGTTGGAACAAACATTGGCGACTGGTGAGCAGTGTGTTCGGGTGGTAAACGCTGTAGTAGCTGCGCATGTTGTGCGGTCGCTTAATGTGGCGCATCTGCTTCATGTTCAGCTCGTTAGAGATAAACGCACCGCTTGCGGCGAACTCTTCTTGCAAACATTTGAACGAGTACGAGTTCACCGTGTTCATCTGCGGGCCTGCAACCCAACCTAATCCTAACGCCTGAGCCAAAATGCCCACGCCAGAGTTATTGGTGATCGACAATTCTGGCTTCACGGCTTCTAAGAATGCATGTGCGGCTTGGTAATCGTCACCAATCAAATCGCTGGGAACAAGGTTCAACCTTGGGTTTGCTTGGAACAACTCGATCATTGCATTCAGTTCACCTGCCAATCCCACGCCAGAGTTATTGGTGATCGACAATTCTGGCTTCACGGCTTCTAAGAATGCATGTGCGGCTTGGTAATCGTCACCAATCAAATCGCTGGGAACA
>LZQR01000154.1_pt1 | contig 18952 bp, 22 predicted proteins | sample 768601 | NCBI WGS metagenome assembly LZQR01 (sample SAMN05207299, study PRJNA324521) | oil field metagenome | isolation source: sample BH-FW-24 from oil reservoir | place: India: Bombay High | collected 2015-12-04
CCCAAACGCATACGATGCCGACTATTGGCTGAAATCGACGGTTTGAAAGCGAAGCACACCATCGTTAAACGTTTTTATGATTTTCAGAATTGCCGAGTGGCGCTTCTTATTTGGCGCAAACGTCTGGCACCTGGACAATCTCCGTTAAGTAATCCTGCCAGGGCAGGTGACCGTAATTCATTCGTTATAAAGAGAAAAAAATGGCTAAAAAAAATATTGTCGTCGTAGGAACTCAGTGGGGCGATGAAGGAAAAGGCAAGATTGTTGACCTCTTGACAGACCGCGTTGCGGCTGTTGTACGCTTTCAAGGCGGTCACAATGCCGGGCACACGCTGGTCATCGATGGCCAGAAAACCGTACTGCATCTGATTCCATCCGGCATTTTGAGAGAAGAGGTGGAATGCTTTATCGGAAATGGTGTGGTACTGGCTCCGGAAGCCTTGGAAAAGGAAGTTACGCAACTGGAAGCGACTGGCTTACGTGTTAAAAGCCGTCTGAAAATCAGTGATGCTTGCCCTTTGATTCTGGATTACCACGTCGCACTCGACCAAGCCAGAGAACTGGCGCGCGGCAATAAGGCAATTGGTACCACCGGCCGTGGAATCGGGCCGGCGTATGAAGATAAAGTCGCCCGTCGCGGCCTGCGTGCGGGTGATTTGCGTGATATGGCCCAGTTCAAGCAAAAGCTGGAAGGGACTTTGGCTTACCACAACTACATGCTGGAAAATTACTATCAGGTAGAACCGGTTTCGTTCGACGCTTTGTGGGATAAATGTCAGGCGTATGCCGATTTGATTGTTCCGATGTTGGCGGATATTCCGAACCTGATCGATCATACAACCGTGCCGGTAAAATCTGATGTTTGAAGGGGCGCAGGGGACGTTGCTGGACATTGATCAGGGCACCTATCCGTATGTGACGTCTTCCAACACCACGGCGGGCGGCGCGGCTTCCGGTAGCGGTATCGGGCCTTGCAACTGGATTATGTGCTGGGGATCACCAAGGCTTATGCCACGCGTGTTGGCGGTGGGCCTTTTCCGACCGAATTGACTTACGATTGTGCGACGGATGAAGGTGACCCGGTCGGTAAAGAACTGGGGACTCGTGGACGTGAATTTGGCGCGACCACCGGACGTCAACGTCGTTGTGGTTGGTTCGATGCGGTGGCCTTGCGTCGTTCCGCTCAAATCAACGGCTTGACCGGCGTGTGCTTGACGAAACTGGATGTATTGGACGAGTTGGACGAAATCAAGGTCTGTACGAAATACATCAAAGACGGCGAAGACATTTTCTTGCCACCATCCAGCGCGGATGAGTACGAATTGGTGAAGCCGTATTATGAAACGTTAAAAGGCTGGAATACCTCAACCGTTGGGATTGCGAGCTGGGAGGCCTTGCCGGAAGAAGCCAAGGTTTATATCCGTTTTCTGGAAAAAGAAATGGGTGTGCCGGTGTCGATTTTATCGACCGGGCCGGATCGTAGTGAAACCCTGGTGTTGCAAGACCCATTCGCAGGGGAATAAGTATCCTGCTTTGATTGACGTTAAAAAAACCGCCAACGGCGGTTTTTTATGGGCGTTGTTTTCAGGTTTGTTGGTTCAACGGTCCAAAACGGAGCCGTTAGGCTTGAGCACTGGCAAGATCGCAAAACCACCAGGCCTGGTGGTTTTCAGGAAACCAGCTTAAAGGACTTTACGGATGACGCCCGGTAGGGTTTCCGGGTTAAAGGGTTTGACAATCCAGCCAGTGGCGCCCAAGGCACGGCCTTGTTCTTTCATTTCCTGACTGGCTTCGGTGGTCATCATTAAAATCGGCGTAAAACGGTAGTTTTCAAGCTTTCGGGCCGCTTCCAAAAATGCCAAACCGGACATGACCGGCATGTTGATGTCGGAAAGGATGACGTCGAATTGCTCTTTTTTCAACGCGTCGAGTCCTTGCTGGCCGTCTTCGGCAATGGTGAGGTCAAATTCTTTTCCGAGAACCATGTCGACTAGTTTACGCATGGAAGAGGCGTCGTCGATGTACAGGACTTTTTCATGAGCGTTACTTTAGGTTTATTTTAGGTTTTATTTTCGATTGAAACCGTTTAACTTTATCACAGAAATAAGGGTTTTTTCCTAAAAATTATCTGAAAGGCCCAACAGAGATTGTTACAATAATTTTTTTGACTTTTTAAGGTATCGGAACAAGATGTTACAAAGCATTAGAGAGCATGCACAAGGCTGGATTGCCTGGACGATTGTCGGTTTAATCATCATTACGTTCGCCCTGTTCGGCATCGATCAATATGCCCAAGGTGACAAGACGGTGGTGGTCGCCGAAGTCAATGGCGAAGACATTACCGCAACGGAATTCTTAACGCTTTATGCCCGCCAGCAATCACGCCTTAAAAATCAGTTTGGCGAGCTTTACGACCAGGTCGTCAATGACGAAGATTTGCGTGACCAGGTGATGGATGCCTTGATTGAATCCGAAGTGGTGCGTCAATGGGCCGATGCACACGATATGGTGATTTCCGATCAGCAGTTGGCGATGACGATTCAGTCGGCTCCGGTGTTCCAGAAAGACGGCCAATTCGATGATGCGCTGTATAAAGATATTTTGATGCGCAACGGCTTGAACGTGGCACGTTTCGAATACGAACAGCGTCAGTATCTGATTGAAAACCAAAACCGTCAGTTGACGGCGGCCTCGGCGATTGTGACCGATGATCAGGTAAAACAATTGGCCGCCCTGCAGTTCCAAAAGCGTGACGTGAATTATCTGCGTGTGGACCAGCGTCCGTTCATTGAAACGGCGACCGTGCCGGATGATGCGATTCAAGCTTACTATGAACAGCATAAAGAAGACTTTGTGACCCCGGAAATGGTCAAATTGAGTTATGTGTTGTTGTCGCAAGAAGAACTGGCGAAGCAAGTGAGTGTTGACGATAAAGCTTTGAAACAGTTCTATGAGAACAACAAGGACCAGTTTACCGATCCGGAAAAACGTCAAGCGAGTCACATTCTGGTGAAAATCGATGAAGAAACCGACGATGCGGCGGCCTTGAAAGAAATCCAGGACATTCAGGCGAAATTAGCGAATGGTGACGATTTTGCGGCCTTGGCGAAAGAGTATTCGGACGATCCCGGTTCGGCGGCGATGGGTGGTGATTTGGGCTTGTTCCAACAAGGCATGATGGTACCGGAATTCGACGAAGCCGTGTTCACCATGAAAGTCGGCGAAGTCAGCGAGCCGGTGAAAACCGATTTCGGCTATCACCTGATCAAATTGACGAAAATTCAACCGAAAAAAGTACTGCCGTATGCGGAAGTAAAAGACGAAGTGGACGACATGTACCGCAATCAGCAAGCCGAAAAACAGTATTTCGAGCAGTTGGAACAGTTGAATACCGTTGCCTATGAACAAGCCGATTCACTGGTGCCGGCGGCGGAAGTGGTCGGTTTGGAAGTACAAACGACCGACCCGATTCCAAGAAGCGGTGGCGGGGATGAAGTGACGTCCAATGCCAAAGTCATGGCGGCGGCCTTCTCCGAAGACGTGAAAAATCCGGATTAAACAGTGCCGCGATTGAGTTGTCGCCAACCGAATCGGTGGTGGTGCGCGTGGATGAAAGCATGCCAGCCAAGCAGCAGTCTTTGGATGAAGTCAAAGCGGACATCGTGCGCATTCTGAAGCGCGAAGCGGCGGTGAACGCGTCGGCGGATTTAGCGAGTGAATTGCTGGCTAAATTGCAAAAAGGCGATTCCAAGATGCAGGATTTGGTTAAGGAGGGCGTTGAGTTTACGCCGGTCGGTTGGTTGGAGCGTGAAAACCGTCGCGTTTTGCCGCAGCTGACGCAAGCCATTTTCAAGGCGCCGAAACCGAGCGGTGAAGCACCAAGTTATACCACTTATCAATTGCCGACCGGTGATTCGGTGGTCATTGAAGTCTTGCGCGTGGAAGAAGGCACCTTGCCGGAAGACGAAGCGATTAAAGCTCAGTTGAAAGAGGCGTTAATCAACTTGTCGGCCACATCGGAAGTTGACGCGCGTATTCAGACCATGATGGATGCCGCGAAAATTGAAAAGATGTCGAACTACAAAACCATTAAGCCGGCCGGGCTTTAAGTTCGATAAATCGAATCGTTTCTGAAAAACGCCCAGGCCTGGGCGTTTTTTAAGAAGGAATCAAAGCGATAATAAAAAAGCGCCGTTTAGGCGCTTTTTTATTTGGAGCCGAAATGCTTTCAGCCGAATTGATAATGTTTTCTCACCGGCTTTTCAACCGCCCAGTAGCAGTTCAAGCCACGGCGGAAGGTCACTAAATCACCGGTTTTGATGTGGTATTGGGTACCGTTTTCGGTGGTGACAGTGACTTCGCCTTCCAGCAAGTAACAGATTTCGCGCTCATCATAATGCCAAGGGAAGTTGGATACTTCCTTCTCCCATATCGGCCATTGCATGACCCCCATCAGGTCGAGCTTTTCCTGTGACGGGTTGGATTCGATGGTAACGTCGTTCATGCGGACCTCCAATCTAGGACGGGGTTTGAAAATGGCGACGGCAGTCGCTGCGCATCGCCTTTCGTTTGACTAAACGTTCGAAGTGCTTTCGGTGGATTTTGTCTGGCGGTTCTGGCTTACAGAGTGCCTAAGTATCACCGATTATTGTTTTGTCGATTCAGAGTTGTCGGCCGGTACTCTATAGAGCGCTTGCGCCGCCTGTAAGTATTTTTTGCGGCTCCACAGCAAGCCCCAGCGGCTGCCTCCGACCTGGCGCCATAAAACCGCCGCCCGAATCCCCGCCAAAAGCAGTGCGCGGATTTTATTGGCCGTTTTGGGGTTCTGTAAATGCCCGTGCTGTCCGTTGACCATGATTCTCGGGTTAATCGGACTGATATTTTCCGAATAAGCCCTCGCCAACGTCGCGATGACGTTTTCATGGAAGTCGCCAAAATGGGTTCTTTGTGCACGGGCGGATTCAATGACTCTAGAAACCTTATCAAAAGTCCCTTCCGTTTTCGAGACATTTTTTCCAAAATCATCAGGCTGAGTACGTATTTGGTGACTTCGATATTCCGTGCTGAGACCGATTCGTTGGAGCTCATCTGTGCTAAAAGGGTATTTACGCCCAGTTGAATGTTTTGGACGTCTCCACCGAATACGTCCAGCGTATCGTCGGGGTTTTCGCAAAACAGTGAGTTGATGCTGGTTTGGTAAGCGATTTCGTCGGTTTTACCGCTGGTGGCCAGTTGATACACTTGCTGCGCGACTTGGTAGATGCCGATGAGCGCGATGGCTTTGTCTTGGTCGGTATAAGCTTGCGTCATAACGTCGATTTTATCTCGCTTCAATCTCGTTTAAATGGTGATAACGTCCGGTGATGACGGCACCGCCCAGGCACTCGTCACCCTCATAGAATACCACGGACTGGCCCGGCGTGATGGCGGTTTGGTCTTCGTCGAACTTTACGACGATTTCCCCGTTGGTTTCCGACAGTATCATGCAGCCGGTTTCCGGTTGACGATAACGCACCTTGGCCTTGAGCGGGTGGTTCAGCTTGGGACATTGGCCGGCGGTCCAGTCACAGGTGTCGGCGGTCAAATAAGCGTGATTCAACAGTGGGTGATCGGCTCCTTGCACCGCAATCAGTTGATTTTTTCCAAGTCCTTGTCGGCCGAAAACCAAGGCAGGCCCGAGTCGCCATGCCCGCCGCCGATGCCTAGGCCTTTGCGTTGTCCCAAGGTGTGGTACATCAAGCCGTCATGATGCCCGATGACTTTGCCGTCGGTATTGACGATGTCGCCCGGTTGCGCCGGTAAAAACTGCTGCAGGAAGTCTTTGAACTTGCGCTCGCCGATAAAGCAGATGCCGGTGCTGTCTTTCTTGTCGTGGGTGATGAGGTCCGCTTCTTCGGCCAGTTGGCGCACGTAAGGCTTTTCCAATTCGCCGATGGGGAACAGGGATTTCGCCAATTGATGCTGTTGCAAGGTGTATAGAAAGTAACTTTGATCCTTATTGGCATCCAAACCTTTCATCAGGTGGCACTGACCCTTGTCGTCACGATGAATGCGAGCATAATGGCCGGTGGCGATGAAATCCGCGCCCAAGGTCATGGCGTGTTGCAGGAAGGCCTTGAATTTGACTTCCTTATTGCAAAGGATGTCCGGGTTCGGTGTGCGACCGGATTTGTATTCCGCCAGGAAATGCTCGAAACCCGATCCCAATATTCGCCGGAGAAGTTCTCCACGTGTAACGGAATGTCGAGTTTTTCGCAAATCGCCAGGACGTCTTTCAAGTCTTCCGCGGCAGGGCAGTAGTCTTCGGTATCGTCGCCTTCCCAGTTCTTCATGAACAGGCCTTCGACGTCATAGCCTTGTTGTTTCAATAATAACGCCGTAACGGACGAATCCACACCGCCGGAAAGGCCGACGATGACTTTAATTTGAGAGTTGTCTCCGGTTGGAGTTTGAGTGGTGTTTGCATGGGCTTATTTTATCACGATTTTTCCAGCAGAATCGATTCGCCGGGTTGTAAGTTCTTTAACTGGTAATCGCCGATTCGCGTGCGGATCAAGCGCAAGGTCGGGAAGCCGACGGCGGCCGTCATACGGCGCACTTGGCGGTTTTACCTTCGGTAATCGTCAGTTCCAGCCAGGACGTGGAATGTTTTTGCGTTCGCGAATCGGAGGATTGCGCGGCCACAACCATTTGGCTCTGGCATTTTCGAGCCTTCGCCGGCTGGGTCAAACCGTCTTTGAGTTCAACGCCTTGTTGCAATTGCTGAATCGCCTGTTTTGTGAGCTCGCCTTCTACTTGCACCAGGTAGGTTTTCGGTTGTTTATGTTTCGGGTCGGCGATTTGGTGTTGCAGTTTGCCGTCGTCCGTCAACAGCAACAAGCTTCGGAATCTCGGTCTAAGCGTCCGGCCGCGTAAAACCCTGGGCGCTGGATGTAATCTGCCAGGGTTTCGCGTTGCCCTTTGTACTGGGGTTCATCGGTAAACTGACACAGCACATTGAACGGTTTATTGAAAAGCAGCAAGTGACTCATAGGGTTTGACTCATCGTTTCATCGTTGACTTATATTTTTCGGTCGGTGATGTAAAATAGGCGTTATTCTAACATTCTTTAACCTTTCATCGCCTGACCTTGAGGCGCGCTTAATTTAGGAACTTCCAATGACAGAATCCGCTAAGACGACTTCCAAGATTATTTACACCCTAACCGACGAAGCACCGGCGCTGGCCACTTATTCGTTGCTACCGATTATCGAAGCCTTTACCAAAGCTGCCGGTGTGGCGGTTGAGACGCGCGATATTTCGCTGGCAGGGCGTATCCTGGCGAACTTTCCGGAAAACTGACCGAAGCGCAGCGCATTGGAGATGCGTTGAATGAATTGGGCGAACTGGCGAAAACGCCGGACGCAACATCATTAAACTACCGAATATCAGCGCGTCCATTCCCCAGTTGAATGCCGCCATCAAGGAATTGCAATCCCAAGGTTATGATGTTCCGGATTATCCGGCCAACCCGCAGAATGCCGAAGAAGAGAAAATCAAAGCCACCTACGCCAAAGTGTTGGGCAGTGCGGTTAACCCGGTCTTGCGTGAAGGGAATTCCGACCGTCGTGCGCCGACCTCGGTGAAAAATTTCGCGAAAAAGCACCCGCATTCCATGGGCGCCTGGTCGGCGGATTCCAAATCGAAAGTGGCTCATATGTCCGAAGGCGATTTCTATGGTTCCGAAAAATCCACGACCTTGTCGGATGCCACGGAATTTAAAATCGAATTCGTTTCACAGTCCGGCGACACTAAAGAACTGAAAGCTATGCACCTTTGCAGGCGGGCGAAATTATCGACGCGGCGGTCATGAGCAAAAAGCGTTACGTGCCTTTTTGGCGAAAGCGGTTCAGGAAGCCAAAGAGCAGGGGATTTTATTTTCGTTGCACCTGAAAGCGACCATGATGAAAGTGTCCGACCCGATTATTTTCGGGCAGGCCGTATCGGTTTTCTTTGCCGAGGTGTTTGAAAAATACGCGGCCGAGTTCGAGCAAGTCGGTGTCAACCCGAACAACGGTTTGGGGATGTTTACAGCAAATCCAACATCTAGGCGATGACAAACGTGCGGAAATCGAGAAAGCGATTGCCGATACTGTGAGTGCCAAAGCGGATATTGCCATGGTGGATTCCGATAAAGGCATCACCAACCTGCATGTGCCGTCCGACGTGATTGTCGATGCGTCCATGCCGGCGATGATTCGCACTTCCGGGCAAATGTGGAATAAGGACGGTCAGCAACAAGATACGCTGGCGGTGATTCCGGATCGTTGTTATGCCGGTGTCTATCAAGAAACCATTAATTTCTGTAAGCATCATGGCGCGTTTGATCCAACGACAATGGGCACGGTTCCGAACGTCGGCTTGATGGCGCAGAAGGCCGAAGAATACGGCTCGCACGACAAAACGTTCGAAATGACCGATGCCGGAACCGTCAAGGTGCTGGATAAAGAGGGACAGGTTTTGTTGGAACAAAACGTGGAAGCCGGTGATATTTTCCGTATGTGTCAGGTCAAGGACGCGCCGATTCGTGACTGGGTTAAGTTAGCGGTAAGCCGTGCCCGCGCAACCGGTTGGCCGGCGGTATTCTGGCTGGATACTAATCGTGCCCACGATCATCAGTTGATTGAAAAGGTCAATCATTATCTATTGGAGCATGATACGGCCGGATTGGAAATTCATATTATGTCGCCGGAAGAAGCCACACGCTTTACCCTGCGTCATATTAAAGAAGGGCAAAACGTCATTTCCGTGACCGGGAATGTATTGCGTGATTATTTGACCGATTTGTTCCCAATTTTGGAGTTGGGCACGTCCGCTAAAATGCTGTCCATTGTGCCGTTGATGAATGGCGGTGGTTTGTTTGAGACCGGTGCCGGTGGTTCTGCACCGAAACACGTTCAGCAGTTTATGAGCGAAAACCATTTGCGTTGGGATTCACTGGGTGAATTCCTGGCGTTGGCCGTGTCGTTGGAGCATTTGTCCAGCCATTTCAACAACCCGAAAGCGCAGGTCCTGGCGGATGCCTTGGATAAAGCGACCGGGCGTTTCCTGGAAAACAACAAGTCGCCATCGCGTAAAGTGGGTGAAATCGATAACCGTGGCAGTCATTTCTATTTGGCGATGTACTGGGCGCAGGAATTGGCGGCCCAGGACGCGGATGCCGAATTGAAAGCGCGCTTTACCGACTTGGCCGACGCCATGGCGAAAAACGAAGCACAAATCATGGATGAACTGAACGGCGCGCAAGGACAGGCCATGGACATCGGCGGTTATTACAAGCCAAATGCCGAGCTGGCCAGCCAAGCCATGCGCCCAAGCGCAACCTTGAATACGCTGATTGACGCCGTATAAAAGAAAGTGATAAGCCGCTTTTTAAAGCGGTTGAACTTTATGAGTCTAACCTTTAAAAACCGCCAGGTCTGGCGGTTTTTTGTTTTTATTCCGGTTATAAAATCATTTAAATATGTATGGTTATTAACGATTTTTATTGGTTTTTCATCTTCTTTTGTCATATAAATTGAGTTTAAAGATAAGTGTTTATGCTTATTTTATTGTATTGATGTCGAACACCGTTCGATGCCGATGTGATTTTCCAATGAATATGGACTGAAGGAGTATTTGAAATGGCTGATACACCTGAAAAAACCTATACTTTGAAAGTGACGATACGGAACCGGGGATGGATGTCGCGGCGCGATTGAACCTGGAAAGCCTTGAAGAACCGGATGATTTGTTATAATGGCGGATTTGTTGAAAGAGGCACAGGAAGAGACACGCAAAAAAGACTGCGGAAAACTGTTGGATGTTTCTTACACCTATCCGTGTATTAATGGCTGGAGTTATATTTGTCAGCACCAAAAGTGGGAGAAGTGCGGTACCACGAAACGATGTCGCATGCGTGAAAAACGTTGCTGACTTAACGGACTTAACCATTATTGAAACCGCCAGGCCTGGCGGTTTTTTTATATGGCCCTTGAAAGGGGGTTATTGGTTGTATTCGTCTACCGTATCAATCAGTTCGGCGTTCGAGAAAGCGTCTTTCAGTTCTTTGGACTGGGTGGCTTTTCGAATCAAATCCATGGTGTTTTTGTCCGGATGCAGGAATTGGCAGGAAATCTGGTAGGCGCCGATGTCGGTTTTTCATCAATCCGTACCACCTTGGCTTTTTGATGAACGATTTCGTAATCGTTGGTTTTATCGGAGGCCGAAAGGTCGAAGCGGAAAAAGAGTTCTAAATGGTCGTTGATGTCGACCAGGAAAGGGGTGAAGAAAGAGAAGCCGCCGGAGGAAATATCGTGGTAATCCGCACTCCAGTATTCCGGGAAGACGATGATGTAGTTGCTGCTCGAGATATTGTTGTAGATTTTTTCCAGCAGTGCGGCATAGTGATAAAGGTTGATGAATGACATCAGCAAGCTGGAACTGTTACGTTTTTTCTTTTCGACATAGTCCCGGATGTCATAGTCGATTTTGACCTTTTCGAGCACCGGTCCTTCGTAGAGTTTGTGGGGCGTAGAGTTTTCCAACAGCGTTAAGGTGCTCTGGCCGATGTGGTCGACCTTTTCTTCGAAATCTCGCAGGATGGATTCGGTTCGGATATTGCCTTTGAGGGAGGCAAAATCCAGGGTGGATTCCAGATTGGCTTTCAGGAAACGCTTGGATTCTTCCACCGAAAGACGGCCGACGGAGATGCCGTTCAGAACTTCCCGTAAATATTCGTTTTTTCCGCTACGACGGTAAAGAGGTCATAGGCTTCCGGGTGACTGTCCACCAGGGCTTCGCGGATATTTTTCTGATAGTGATCCATCAGGGTGTCCAGCTTCTGGTTGACGATCTTGGTGAAGTGCTTGATACCGGATGTGTAGATGTCGCCTTGAAGTTCCGTGGCGTTTTCATGCGCGCCGAGGCGAACGAAATGGTAGGTCATGTTCGCGGTGTAACGGTAAAAACGGCGGGTGTTTTCACGTCGTGAGCGGATGGCTAAAGAGTAGCGGTCGGCGGTATCGGTTTTGTGAATCCAGTAGTGCGTTTTGGGGTAATACTGTTTGAGGAAGTCGAGCAGTTCGTCGTCCGATGCCTCGGCGTCCAGTCGATCGGTCAGTAAATAACGCAAGGAACGATACAATTGCTCGTATAGAAAAGCCATTTCGTTGTCGAGCACATACAGTTGTTTGTCGAAGAAGGTGATCTTTGCGACCAGGCAGGCATGGAGGGTTTTCAGGATGTCGTCAACGGACACTTTATCCATGTCTTTGAAATGGGTCGAAGCTTGGCTGTCGACACTCAGAATCATCGTTTCCAAGGAATCGTCTCGAATGATTCGATGCGCTATCTTTTTCAAATGAAAAGGCAGCTCTTCAATAAAAGAGTGGTCGTTGTCGTAATGCGTTCCTGGCACGTGTGTGTCCCTAGGTTGAAATTATAATGGGTTGAAATTTGATCAGGTCGTCCGGACAGCGCCGCCTACGGTTGAGGTGCAGATCAAATTAGCATTATATTATAGTTTAACGGCTTTTGGATGACAGCCGGATGACGGAATAATCCGGCTTTGAAAAAGAAAAAAACCACCAGGCCTGGTGGTTTTTTATACGTTTGAGAGCGATTGAAATGCAGCGTTACAGTTCGATGTCGAAGTAGACGTTTTGGACGTCGTCCAGGTCTTCGAGCATTTCCAACAGTTTTTCGAACATTTCGCGGTCTTCGTCGTTTTCCAACGGTTTAGTCATTTGTGGCAGGAACTGGATTTCATCGACTTCGAAATCGATTGAACCGAAGGCTTCAATCAGTGCGGTCTTGGCTTTGGCGTATTCGGTGTGCGGGACGAATACGCTGATTTTGTCGTCTTCATTTTCAATGTCGGAAACGTCGACGTCGGCCATCAAAAGCGCTTCCAAAACGGCTTCTTCATCCTGACCGGCAAAAACCAGAATCGCCGAATGGTCAAACATGTGGCTGACGCTGCCTTGAGTACCGATTTTACTTTTGGTCTTGGTAAAACAACTGCGCACATCGCCGAAGGTGCGGTTGGGGTTGTCGGTCAGACATTCGACAATCACCATGCTGCTGCCCGGTCCATAACCTTCGTAACGGGCCACGGCGAAGTCTTCACCGCCACCGCCTTTGGCTTTGTCGAGCGCTTTGTCGATAACGTGCGCGGGCACTTGAGCTTTTTTGGCGCGTTCGATCAGGCCCTGTAGGGCCAGGTTGCTGTCGGTTTCCGCGCCGCCGCTTTTGGCGCAGACGTAAATTTCACGACTGAATTTGCTGTAGACTTTGGCTTTGGCGTCAGACGTTTTCGCCATGGATTCTTTGCGGTTTTGGTAAGCTCTACCCATCTTGTCTTTCCGTTATCGTTTTTTGAAAAGTGGAATTTTACACAATAACGTTTTGATGATGCAGGGAATTTAAGACTTCTTAAGCTTGAAAAAGGCGAGTGTAACCCGTTTTTACATGGGAAACGGTCATGGAAGGGGGTATAATTATCCGCATTGCTTTTACAGGGACGTGAGAGGAAGTTCGTTGAAGGCCCGAAAGCCGGGTGGAAAATTTTAACTGTTTCATTTTCAATGAAATTTCGTTAATATTGCCGCCAATTCATCAACCGGCGTTGAGTGGCTCGTGGTAGGCCGCTCCGTAAAGAAGAGTTTGAATGATTGATTTAACCGCAAAGCACATCGGGGTTGGGTATAACACATGAAAATTCTAATTATCGACCCCTCGTTGAGTTATCGGGAACTGATTAAAGAAATTTTGTCCACCGAGGACGTCACCGTCATCGAGGCGAAAAGTGGTGAGGATGCTCTCGCTTACCTGAAAAAGAGATTCCGAATGCGATCAGCATTTCCCATGAACTCGGGGATATGGACAGCTTTAAGTTTCTGCGTAAGTTGAAGCTGAAAGAGGTGCTGAGCAATATTCCGAAGTTTTTGCTCACGTCCAATGCCTCTCAGGATTTCAAACGTTCGGCCTATGATGCCGGGTTTACCGAAATCTTTTTGAAATCCGACATTCAAACCTTAAAGCGCGCGTTGCGCAGCTTGATGCTGTATGCCACCACCAATATTTCCGCTCGGGTATTGTACATTGAAGACACCCAAAGCACCGCGGATTACACCAGTCACATCATGGCCTCGGCCGGCTGGGAAGTTACCCACGTTAAAAGCGGGGAAGCCGCCGCCGAGATTCTCGATAAGAAAAAACGCTATTTCGATTTGGTGGTGACCGACTTGGTATTGGAAGGTTCCATCAGCGGTATTGGCCTCATCAACCTGATTCGTCAAGGGCATGAAGACATTCGCAATATTCCGATTCTGGCGGTCTCCGGCTGGAACGATTTGTTGCGGCAGGTTTATGTCCTGAAGCATGGGGCGGGGGATTTTATCGCCAAACCGTTCCATGAAACCGATTTTCTGGCGCGAGCCATTAACCTGATCCTGAACAAAAAACGTTTCGATGAATCCAAAGCGGCTCAAAAAGCGCTGTATTTAAAAGCGAACCTGGACGTGGCCACCGGGCTGAATAATCGTCACTTCATCGAAGAGTTCGGTGACAAAATGGTTCAGGAGTCCATCGAGAACAACGAAGGCGTTTCCTTAATGATTCTTGACATTGATTACTTCAAAACCATCAACGATTCCATGGGGCATGCCGCAGGGGATTTGGTTTTGAAGCAAATTTCGACGTTGGTGAAAAGTATGTGTCGCTCCACCGATATTGTCGTCCGTTACGGCGGGGATGAACTGGTGGTATTGATGCCAGGCTGTAATCATGATGAGGCGTTTGAACGGGCCGAGTCGCTGCGTCAGCAGGTTTCCGAATTAAGTCCGGGCGGCATTGATGTCTCTGTCAGTGTGGGAGTGGCCAGTCATGATAAGCGGGTGGCGATGGAGTTGGTTGCGTTATTGAAGAATTTGAATCAGACGCCGCATGATGAAGTGGTATTGGATTACGAGACGTTGTTCCGCGCGGCGGATCATTCTCTGTATGCGGCCAAGCAAGCCGGACGCAATAAAGTCTGTATGAATAACTTGTTGGAACGGACCGAGTCGTTTTCGTCCTGAAACGTCAAAATGGAAATATAGAAATATAATCGGTATCAATGAAAAACGCCCAGGCCTGGGCGTTTTTTGATTTTGAATCAAAGCGTTTTCTCTGTGTTCGTTCGTAAACTGTCTTTACGCTTTCTTCAAATAAGCGGCGACCAGAACGATTTGGGTGCCGTTGACTTTCCCTTCAATGTGCAGCGGGTTATCGGTCAAGTGGATGTTTTTCACCAAGGTACCGCGCTTTGCGGTGAAGCCGGCGCCTTTGACGTCCAAATCTTTAATCAGGGTGACGTCATCACCTTCCTGCAAGGTGTTGCCATTACTGTCTTTGTGGACGATGGCGTTGTCATCGTCATCCGGCAAGCCGGCATCGGCCCAGGCTTTGGTTTCTTCCTCCAGGTACATCATGTCCAGCAAGTCTTGCGGCCAGCCTTCGGCGCGAAGCGCATTCAGCAGGCGATAAGCATGACTTGAACCGCCGGAACCGGTGACCACATGCTGTCATTCAAGCAGCGCCAGTGGTTCGGGTCCATGGTCTCCGGCGCTTCGATTTGGCTTTTGCAGGTGTCGCAAACCCAAATGGCTTGATCGGCTGAACCGTCGGATGGCGGCACTTCGTAAACGCTCAGGTGGTCGGTGGCTCCGCACAATTCGCACTTGGAACCGCTTCTTTCTTGCAGGGTTTGTTCAATGCTCATTTCATTTCCTTTTGTAATTCGGGGCTTATTATGCATAAAAGTGTTGTTTTGGAAAGGGAATGCGGAGAAAGGGGTGAGACGGCCACAAAAAATAATGGCATTAAGGCGCTCTAAAAAATTATTGATAATTTGAATGCAAAACCAACGGTTTTTTCGTGCTAATGCTTATTTTTCAAACGGTTACCAGAGGGTTTTGGCCGACAGGGTTAAGGCTTTTTTTGTACTGGAAAACCGTTAGAATAAAGTCTAATAAAAACCTCCATTTTGGGTGATTTTCGTTGTTAATTCTAACGCTTCAGAGTGTGACGAATATTAGATGTTGAATAATCGTTACGACAGTTCCAAAGACTACTTTGCATTGCTCGGTGTTCATCATCAAGCCTGCGATAAAACGATTAAGCAAGCCTATCGAAAGATGGCTCGACGCTATCATCCCGACGTCTCTAAAATTCATAACGCCACGGAAAAGTTTCAGGAAATTTCCGAAGCCTACGAAGTACTGACAAAATTCAAAGACGCTTACTGGCGTGATTTTTGTCGTCAGACCCGAAAAGGGTATGCGTCGCAACAAACGCGTTCACAGACGCATTCCCGACAACGTCAAGGTTCCGAATCCAGCGGACCTTATCAATGGCGAAAACAACGGCCGATTCGTGGCAAGGACCGGGTGATTACTTATCCGCTGACATTACGTTATGCGATACGTTTACTGAAAATCGGGTATTTTTACATTCCCGGTTTGAAGGTGAAGATGAAGTTTACCCGGGATGCTTTTATGAATAAAACCTTCCGTTTGAAAGGGAAAGGTTATCAAGGCCTTTTCGGCGGCGAAGCGGGGGATTATCTGGTCAAATTCCAACTTAAACTGGATTCGTTGAAGTGGGAGCTTAAGGGGTGCGATATTTACGGTACGATTCAAGTGCCGAGCACTTTGTTAGTGCCCGGAACGAAGTTGGATCTCGAATCGCCAGCGGGCAGCATGAAAGTAACCGTTCCGGTCAATTATTCTCCGCATGAATACATTCTGATTGAAAACATGGGGTTACCGGGCGACGAGGCCAATGTCCCCGGTCATCTCTATGCAAAATTGATTGCCGCATAACGCCGGCTCTGTTAAATTAAATCTAAGGAACTCGAATGGCTAGTCAACCTTTTCAAGATGACGGTGTGGTGCTGGAAAAAGAGCGCTTGGCCGTCAAACCGCCGAAACGCTATCAGGTGGTTTTGTTGAATGACGACTATACACCGATGGACTTTGTCGTGGATGTGTTGATGCGCTTTTTTGGTCTGGACGAAGCCAAGGCCAGCGCGGTCATGTTGGCGGTGCATACACAAGGAAAGGGCGTCTGTGGTGTCTACAGTCGAGAAGTGGCTGAAATGAAGGTGATGCAAGTGAATCAATATGCGCGAGAGCATCAACATCCTCTGCAGTGCGAAATGGAGGTGGCTTAATGTTAAGCAAGGAATTACAGTTAACGCTTAGCAATGCGTTCAGCTTGGCGAATGAATACGAACACGAATATGTAACGCTTGAGCACCTCTTGTTGGAGCTGCTCGGTCTGCCTTCTGTCCGTGAAGCCGTTGAAGCCTGCGGTGTGAAACCGAACATGATTGAAACCGAGTTGGAAAAATACCTGGATGCCGAAGGCACCGGGCATAAGGTGGAAGAACTGCTGCCGACCATGGCGTTTCAACGTGTCATCGAACGGGCGATTTATCTGGTGCAATCCAACGGTTACGCCGAAGTGACCGGTTTGCATGTTTTAGCCTCGCTCTATTCCGAACAAGACTCTCAAGCCGTGTATATTCTGGAAAGCTGTGGTGTGCATCGTGTGGATATTCTCAGCTACATTTCGCATGGTGTGACCGCACAACAGCAAGAAGACTTTTTGTCCAGCTCGCCGAGCGAAGAGGGTGTGGACGAAGCGCAAGCGGCGGAACCGGAAAACGATCCGGTCGCCAATTTCAGTTTGAACTTGAATGTGGAAGTTCAGCAAGGGCGTATTGATCCGATCATCGGTCGCCAGTGGGAGTTGACGCGAACATTGGAAGTCCTGAGCCGCCGCCGTAAAAACAATCCCTTGTTGGTTGGGGAGCCGGGTGTCGGTAAAACGGCCGTGGCCGAAGGCTTGGCGTATAAAATCGTTCAGGGTGAGGTGCCGGAACAGTTACTGGATGCTGAGGTGTTCAGCTTGGATATGGGCGCGCTACTGGCCGGAACTCGTTATCGGGGCGACTTTGAAAAACGCTTTAAAGGTCTGTTGAAAGCGCTGGAAGAAAAGCCGCATGCCATGCTGTTTATTGACGAAATTCATACCATTATCGGTGCCGGAGCGGTGCAAGGCGGCGCGATGGACGCATCCAACCTGATGAAACCGGCGTTGTCGTCCGGTAAGTTGCGTTGTATCGGCGCGACCACCTATGAAGAATACCGTGGTATTTTCGAAAAAGACCGCGCCTTGGCGCGCCGCTTCCAGAAAATCGACGTACGCGAACCGACCAATCAGGAAACCTTTGATATTTTGAAAGGGCTGAAATCGCAGTTCGAATCGCACCACAATGTCAAATACACCTTGCCGGCGTTGAAAACGGCGGTGGATTTGTCGGCGCGTTACATTACCGACCGCCATTTGCCGGACAAGGCGATTGATGTGATTGACGAAGCCGGCGCTAAGCAGGCGTTAATGCCGAAAAGCAAGCGCCGTAAACAGATTTCCGTGGCTGAAATTCAGCAAATCGTCGCCAATATCGCGCGCATTCCGGTCTCGCAAATCACCCAAAAAGAAAAGATAAATTGTCATCACTGGAAAGCAGCCTGCAACGGGTGGTTTTCGGTCAGGACGACGCCATTCATAAAGTGGTGGCATCCATCAAATTGGCGCGTTCCGGTTTGAACGAACCGAATCGTCCAACGGCGTCTTTCCTGTTTGCCGGCCCGACAGGGTGGGGAAAACCGAATTGACGCAGCAGTTGGCCCAGCATTTGGGGATTGAGTTGTTGCGTTACGATATGTCCGAATACATGGAAGCCCATTCGGTGTCACGCTTGATTGGGGCGCCACCGGGGTATGTCGGGTTCGATCAAGGCGGTTTATTGACCGAAGCGGTTAACAAGCATCCGCATTCTGTGGTGCTGTTGGATGAAATCGAAAAGGCACATTCGGATGTGTTCAATCTGTTGTTGCAAGTGATGGATAACGGGACTTTGACGGACAACAATGGCCGTAAAGCGGATTTCGTAACGTGATTTTGATTATGACCTCGAATGTCGGCGCGGAAGCGGCGTCGCGTGCCAGCATCGGCTTTACCGAGCAGGATCATACGCTGGACTTCCAAAGCGAATTGAAGAAGGTGTTTACACCGGAGTTCCGAAACCGTTTGGATGCGGTGGTGCAGTTCAATCGATTGTCGTCCGAAATCATGGGCTCGGTGGTCAACAAGTTCATTTATGCGCTGGAGAACAGCTTGCAGGATAAGAAAGTGTCCATCGAGCTCACATCCGCCGCGCGTGCCTGGCTGGCGAAAGAAGGTTACGATCCGTTTATGGGGGCGAGACCGATGGGACGTCTGGTGCAGGAGAAAATCAAACAGCCGTTGGCGGAAATGCTGTTGTTTGGTGATTTACAGGACGGCGGCCGTGTCATCATCGATATCGAGAACGACACGGTTCAGTTGAAAGCCGATGAACTGGTTGAGTAAGGCGAATCGGCGTTAAGTCATTACTTTCAGATATAAAAAACCGCTTTTCAGCGGTTTTTTAGTTTTTACATTGGGCTGTCAAAGTTGCGGGAATTATTTTCCGCGGTAAGTGATGCGACCTTTGGTCAGGTCGTAAGGCGTCAATTCAACCTTAACTTTGTCACCCGCTAGGATGCGGATGTAGTTCTTACGCATGCGTCCGGAGATGTGTGCCAAGATTTCGTGGCCGTTTTCCAAACGAACTTTAAACATGGTATTCGGCAAAGTTTCAATGACTTCACCATCAAATTCGATGACATCTTGTTTTGACATAGAGATTATTAGCTTTTAGTGCCCCTGTAAAAAATAAGCGGCGATTATAGCAGAGGGATTGTTTTTATTCAAGATTTTGTCATTTTGGAATCGCCGGAACGTGTTAGGGCGCGTCGGCGTGGCTTTCGGGAAGGAAAGCGCGGTCCCAGGCCTGGTCGAA
>LZQR01000155.1_pt1 | contig 18778 bp, 20 predicted proteins | sample 768601 | NCBI WGS metagenome assembly LZQR01 (sample SAMN05207299, study PRJNA324521) | oil field metagenome | isolation source: sample BH-FW-24 from oil reservoir | place: India: Bombay High | collected 2015-12-04
AACATCGATCGATGCTCAGACGTACGTAGCTGTACATCGATGATGCTCAGACGTACGTAGCTGTACATCGCATCTACCGCGCCCGTCGATCGATGCTCAGACGTACGTAGCTGTACATCGATGATGCTCAGACGTACGTAGCTGTACATCGCATCTACCGCGCCCGTACACTCAGAGCACTGAATGCCCTTTTCGATAATTTCAACCATGTCTTTCAGATCGGCGCTAAAGCTTTTTAAGTTACGTAAGTAATCATCGAACAACGCACGGACTAATAGCGTAGTCGCCACACCGTCTTTGTCTAACGAAGCTGAATCCACCAGGTAGAAAGCGAATTGACCGTTCATCAACCATCGATAATCAAACACCAAAGGCATGACATCGGTAGATTGAAGTAAACGATACGAGCACTTCCAATCACCCTGCGAAGTGTCTTTCTCAGGGAGCAGAGCATGAAGCAAGTCCCGCGCTGCGTTTGGGTTTTGTTGTAAATACTCTAAATGCCAATGCAGTTCTTGTTCATCTGGCATTTCCCCACCGTCATCAACACGAAACCACTGACTTGAAAAGTCGCGTTGCTCCGCAAAATGACAGTCTGAATCCTCAAGCGTGTTTTCTATCGCTTGAGACAAATGTTCATAGTTTCCGATTGGTTTTGGTAAAAAGTCTTTGATGCCGAAACGCAATGCTTTCGCAACGTCTGACATCTCATCAGTCCCAGAAACGACGATTAATGGCATCGACGGATACTCTAGACTAACTTCCTCGACAAATTCGATCCCGTCTAACACGGGCATAGATAAGTCACACAAGACAAGATCTGGGTGGCATTCCCTTAGTTGTTGAAGCGCCTCAAGGCCATTCTCAGCTTCGACTACCTTAAAACCCTGACCTTCCAAATAAGCACTAGTCACTTTACGAAATATCGGGTCATCGTCCACCAACATGATGAGTTTTTGATTGACCATTTCTTGCGCCGAGACCATTGCCGTTTGACTGTGAGTCTTAAACATACCTTTGCACCTCACAAAGCTCAGTCAAAAACAAATTTCTACGTTATTATTTTGTTGTATTTACATCTTACAAAACGTTATGCAGCAAGACGTCAGGCCCTTTCACCTTGTTATAAACCGTAGCCTGAAATTGACGTTTATACAAATATTCCATGGTTTATCAGTGTTTACTAAAAGCGCTATGCTGTGTTCAAATGGTGCAACATGTTGACTTAAAGCAAACTTTGATCACAAAGTTAATTATAAATTAGCCATAAACGGTAGTTTAATGTGTCTGGAAATATGAAATTAGATGATCTAAACCTATTTCGATTGGTTGTCGAAAATGGGAGCTATACCGCAACTTCGCGAAAAACCATGATTCCGGTGGCAACCATCACCCGACGCATTCAAGCGCTAGAAGACTCTGTCAATCTTCGATTGCTGAACCGTCATGCGCGTAAGCTTTCTCTGACTGAAGCCGGGGAACGCTTTTACCATGAATGCTCACCACTGTTGCAACGCCTAACCTCAACCGCTGAAGAGATTACGGATGACTGTCGTGGGGCATCGGGCAAGATAAAAATCTCTGCCCCGTACAACCTGACAAAGCGCATGATGATGCCAATGTTCAATGCGTTCATGAAACAGTACCCAGATATCAACATCGAACTGACAACGGAAAGCAATGCCGATCAACTTGATCCTACTGAGTGGGATGTGATCTTCCGTGTTGGTCCACAACGTGATTCAAGCTTGATTGCACGTAAAATCGGTGAAGTGAAAGACATCCTGGTTGCTAGTCCTGATTACTTGAACGCAAACCCAGCGCCAAATCATGCTGAAGAGCTTTCTAACCACTCTTTGCTAAAAGGCTCACCACTTATCAAGTGGACCCTGATCAACAGCAAGGGCGAGTCTGTGGTGAACGTAGAACGCGGCCGTTTCCAAGCTAACGCACTGAACGTAGTACGTAGCTCTTGTTCAGAAGGCCTTGGCATTACTTTGATGCCTGACGTGATGATCAAAGAGTACATCGAAAGTGGTGACCTAGTGCGTATACTGCCTGATTGGAGCGCAAACCCGCGCGACATCTACATGCTGTACAACCACAAAGATCACTTACCAGAGAAAGTGCGCTTGTTCATCGACTTTGTGATTGCTTACAACATTCACTAAGCTGAGAAACATAAGCGACTAGAAACAAAAACCAGAGCCCTGGCTCTGGTTTTTATATCTTGAGAAGTGCTATTTAAGCGCCTTCATTGTGCAGCTCTAGGTTCGCTAGGTCTTGCTGGATCTCACGCTGTACTTTCGCATCGTCATTGCGAAGACCGTCTAGGAAATCAAGGTATTGTTGGTCAATATCACCCGTTACGTACTCACCGTTAAATACCGAAGTGTCGAACTGAGTGATGTCTTGGTTGCCAAGACCTACTGCCTCAACTAAGTCATCGAGACGCTGGTAGATAAGCGCATCCGCACCAATTTGTTTACAGATAGTATCGTTATCACGACCATGTGCAATCAGCTCTGCTGCACTCGGCATATCGATGCCGTAGACGTTCGGGAAACGAACTTCTGGCGCAGCAGAAACCATAAACACTTTGTTCGCTCCTGAGTCACGAGCCATCTCGATGATCTGCTCAGATGTGGTGCCACGAACGATAGAATCATCAACAAGCAGAACATTCTTACCTTTGAACTCTGAGCGAATCGCGTTCAGCTTACGACGTACCGATTTCTTGCGCTGCTGTTGACCAGGCATGATGAAGGTACGGCCTACGTAGCGGTTTTTCACGAAACCTTGGCGGTATGGCTTATCGATCGCTTGAGCAATTTGCAGGGCAATATCGCAAGAGGTTTCTGGAATTGGGATAACTACATCGATGTCCAGATCGGCGTAGTCTTCACTGATGCGCTCACCAAGCTTCTTACCCATTTCAACGCGCGCACTGTAAACCGAAATCTTATCGATGAATGAATCCGGACGAGCAAAGTAAACGAACTCAAAAATACATGGGTTCAGTTTTGGGTTGTCTGCACATTGCTTAGTGTAAAGCTCACCGTCAAATGTCGCATAAATCGCTTCACCAGGTGCCACATCACGCATGAAGTCAAAACCAACTGCATCAAGTGCAACAGATTCAGAAGCAACCATGTATTCTGTTGTGCCATTTACTTCGCGCTTGCCAAGACAAAGCGGACGAATACCGTGTGGGTCGCGAAATGCAATCATACCGTGACCGATGATCATTGCCGTTACCGCGTATGCACCGCGGATGGTGCGATGTACGTTAGTGACAGCGCGGAACACATCTTCTGAAGTGACGTTGCCTTTGACTGTGTCAATTTCATGAGCCAATACATTGAGCAGCACTTCTGAATCTGAAGTAGTGTTAACGTGGCGGCGATCTTTTTCAAACAGTTTCTGACGAACTTCGTGTGCGTTAGTCAGATTACCGTTGTGGGCAAGTGTAATACCGAAAGGAGAGTTTACGTAGAAAGGTTGAGCTTCTGAGGCACTTGAGCTGCCAGCGGTAGGGTAACGAACATGGCCAATACCTACCTCACCTTGTAAGCGTTGCATGTGTCTTGCTTCGAACACATCCTTCACTAAACCGTTCGCCTTACGCAGACGAAAACGATTGCTTTCTATGGTACAAATACCAGCGGCATCTTGGCACGATGCTGTAACACCGTTAACGCGTCATAAATAGACTGGTTTACAGGCGTTGTGCCCACGATTCCAACAATACCACACATGTCCTAATCCTCGATTTGCGACAGTAGCTGGCACTACTAGATAGTGCCAGACAGAAAACTTGATGTTGCTTTTAAATGCTCGAAGAATGGGGCGATGATACGGCTGAACTCAGGGACCAACTGTGACTCTTTCCACCAATCCGAGCTTGGGAATGCAGTAAACGCATCCATAAAAAACAGCACCGCAGAAACAATCAGTACTCCGCGTAAACCACCAAACACCACACCAAGAATTCGATCGGTACCTGACAGTCCTGTTTTTTGTACCAGTTGACCAATGACGTAATTCACCACTGCACCAACCACTAGGGTTGCGACGAATAACGCCGCAATTGCGGCTCCGTTTCGAAACATTTCGTCTTCGATGTTGGTGAAATACACCGCCAATTTGGCGTAGTAGTTACTGGAGATAAAAAATGCTCCGAACCAAATCACCAAAGACAAAGCTTCTTTAGCAAAACCGCGAACTAAACTGATCAGAGCTGAAAATCCGATCACACCTAAAATGACAAAATCTAACCAATTCATGTTTTCTTCATCTTAAGTTGGCGCGCATTTTAACAGAAAAAATGCTGACGCAAACGTTTTCTTATGGATTTAATGGCTTAAATTTAAGCAATTGACCTTTTGAGCCTGTAATTTTTTGTAATTCCTTGACCTGTCGTTCAAGTTTACTTTTTGATACATCAGGACCAACAATCACTCGAGTAAAGCTGTCTCTTTTTTACATGAGCTTGGTAACCACGCTTCTGTAAATCCTCTACCAGTGCAACTGCATTCTCATGATTTTTCAGTGCCATCAACTGAATGATCCAGGCGGAATCTTCATATTGATTTTTTTCTTCAACCGGACGAACAGCAACTTCAACTTGTTCAGGCTGTTTGACTTCTTCCGGTTGAATCGCAGGCTCCGATTCTGGCTGTGAAACTGCGATATGAGGCTCTTCAGATTCATTCACCGTTGCCGTTACCGGAGATTCAGGCAAAGAGATATCATCTTCTACAGGATCGAGTATTTCGAAGTTCTCCACATCGCTATCAAGCTCAGGTTTGATAGGAATACTGGCAAACTCTTCTTTGTAGTGCAGTTTCTTACCATCTAGGACATCAGGAAGTACGATGACCCCCACTGCTACTAGAATGATGGTGCCGACTAAACGACTTTGGAATTTACTTGCCATCAAATTACCTTTGATTACTCATTATTTGATTGCCAATGCTCCAACACTTCGCCCACAGTATGGAAGGATCCAACCACCAGAATGACATCATCTTGAGCCGCGTGAGTTTTCGCACTCTCAAACGCCTCTACTGGGGTTTGGAACTGAACTTGACCTTGAGGTAAGTATTGGCACAATTCATCTGCTGTTGCCGCACGTGGGCCAGTCAGCGATGCTGGGTACCATTGTGTTGCAATTGGGGTTAATGCTTCGATTGTTGCCTTGATGTCTTTATCATGCAGCATAGCCACCACAAACGTGGATGTTTTTATCCGCGTATTGGCGTTTGACCTTCTCAACTAAGTATTCTGCTGAGTGAGGATTGTGCGCGACATCAAGAACGATTTCTGGACCCGTTTGCAAAACCTGCATTCGGCCAGCTAGGCGAGCATTATTCAAGCCATTAACGATATTAATGTCAGTGATTTGCAATTCTGAAGCGCCAAGAGCCATTAATGCTGTCGCCGCATTTGGTAACGGTAGCGATGGGACCGGCAGGTCTTCTAGTGCAAATGCGCCACTGGTCCACTTCCAACCTTTCTCAGTCAACTGGTAATCGAACTGGATGCCGACTTGGAAGAATTCAGCTTGAATGTCATCTGCGTGTGCTGCAACAGTTGCTGGCGGCGTTGGTTGGCCACAAATCGCCGGCTTACCCGAGCGGTAGATGCCCGCTTTCTCAAAGCCAATCACGTTGATGTCATCGCCCAGCCAATCAACATGGTCGATAGCCAAGCTGGTAATCACTGATACATCGTGATCAACAACGTTAGTCGCATCTAAGCGGCCGCCGAGGCCAACTTCTAACAGAACCACATCGACTTTCTCAACTTGGAAAATACGAAGTGCGGCTAGCGTACCGAATTCAAACAAGCTTAGGCTGATATCGCCGCGTTGTTGCTCAACGTAGTCGAACGCTGCACAGTGCTTGCTGTCTTCTGCATCGACTCCGTTAATACGAACACGCTCATTGTAACGAATTAGGTGTGGTGAGCTGTATACACCCACTGAGTAGCCTGCATCTAACAGAATAGCTTCCATCAATGCACACGTCGATCACTTGCCATTGGTGCCGGCAACAGTAATCACAGTAGGAGCTGGTTTGGTAAGGTTGGCTTTTGCGCTACCGCTTGAACGCGGTCTAAGCCAAGGTCGATAGCTGAAGTGTGGAGATTTGTTAAATAATCAAGCCACATCGTTAGAGGAGATGTGGCTTGAGGAATAGAGTTTTGGGTCATCTAACTTAACCATTAATTTCTTTGGTTTTATGTTAGTTGATACTTTACCCTTTTTCGTCCGCTTCTGGTACAGAATATGGCTCTTCATTTGGAGATTCGTTAACCGAGACCACCATAGGAGACTTGTGGTTAGTTAGCTTAGCTACTAGACCACCCACACGCTGACGCATTTCACGACGGTCAACGATCATATCGATCGCACCGTGCTCAAGAAGGAACTCGCTACGTTGGAAGCCTTCAGGAAGATCTTCACGTACTGTCTGTTCAATTACACGGCGACCAGCAAAGCCGATAAGTGCTTTAGGTTCACCAATGTTGATGTCACCTAGCATCGCCAAACTCGCTGATACACCACCCATTGTTGGGTCAGTCAGTACAGAGATGAATGGTAGACCTTTGTCAGAAAGACGCTCAAGTGCCGCACTGGTTTTCGCCATTTGCATTAGAGACATCAGAGCCTCTTGCATACGCGCACCGCCACTTGCAGAGAAACAAACAAGCGCACAGTTGTTTTCAATTGCTGCTTCTACCGCTTTAACAAAGCGTGCACCAACAACCGAACCCATTGAACCGCCCATGAAAGAGAATTCAAACGCACACGCACTAGTGGCATACCCAACAATTCACCTTGCATTACGATCAGTGCATCTTTCTCGCCACTGCTCTTTTGTGCAGCAGAGATACGCTCTTTGTAGCGTTTAGAATCTTTAAACTTAAGTTTATCTTGTGGCTCAAGTTCAGTGCCAAGCTCTACGCGTTCACCTTCATCTAGGAATGTTTCTAGACGACGACGCGCTTTCATGCGCATGTGGTGATTACACTTAGGACAAACTTCTAGGTTACGCTCAAGCTCAGCATGGTATAAAACCTGCTCACAAGAAGTACATTTGGTCCACACGCCTTCAGGAATAGAGGCTTTACGTGAACTTACTAGGTTGCTTTTCTCTAAAATCTTTTCAAGCCAACTCATGGAAGACCTTTTCTCTCAACTCTTCCGCTTCATTGCGAAAGATATAAATTCGGGAATATTGCGGATGGATTAAACATATCTTGCCGCGACTGTAGATAAAAAACTGGTTGTACCTATTTTTGATATCATTAATAACGTACAGTTTCTGTACGTATCCAGTCTAAAGTACCGATATTTTTGAAACAAAATCGCAAATTTAGTTCAAATTATCTGGCAAAAACAGCGGACCGATCGGTACTTGTGGCAATCCAAACTCTTCTGGGTAGTCCACATCGACTAAATACAGACCTTCAGCTTTCGCCGTTGCGCCTGCTAATTTGCGATCTTTCGCTTCTAAAAGTGACTTGATCCACTCTGGCTTTTCTTCGCCTCGACCCACTTTAATGAGACTACCGGTAATGTTGCGCACCATATGGTGTACAAAAGCGTTCGCTTTAATATCAATTACGATGTAATCACCGTGACGAGTCACGTTCAAGTGCATCATGTTTCTGCATGGGCTTAATGATTGGCAATGTGCCGCACGGAATGAACTAAAGTCATTCTCACCCAGTAGATACTGCCCTGCTTCATGCATCTTCTTCTCATCGAGTTCACCATGGTAGTGGCTCACACCAGAGTTCAAAATACCTGGGCGCAGTGCGTGGTTGAAAATAATGTAGCGGTAACGACGTGCGGTTGCTGAGAATCGAGCATGGAAATCATCGTTCACTTCCACTGCCCAGCGGACAGCGATATCACTTGGCATGTTCGCGTTTGCGCCATGGTCCAAGCCACCATTTACGACTCACGTTGGTGTCAAAGTGAACGACTTGACCAGTGCCATGTACGCCAGCATCGGTACGACCCGCACACTGTACTTCGACAGGATGATTCGCGACCACGGACAATGCTTTTTCTAGCTCTTCTTGGACACTTTTCACTTCTCTTTGGCGTTGCCAACCAAAGTAGTTTGTACCGTTGTATTCGATACCTAATGCGATTCTCATTTTAACCTTCGAACTCTAAAATGGGGCGGGAAGTATATACGTAAGTCTTTCCAGATACAAAAAAGGGCAGCGTTTGCTACCCTTTTTACTTATCGACCGTTAATCGTATCGATGAGACTCTTAGCCTCTCGGCGAATATCATCTTCCCCGTAGACGATAGCTTCCTCTAACAGTTTAATCGCACCTTGAGGATCGTTCATTTCAAGGTAGATTTTTGCGAGATCCAGCTTACCTGCGGCTTCTGCATTGGTATCTACGTCGACATCACCAATATCGCCAATCACATCCGGGAACTCATTCAAACCCACGTCAAGTTTAAGCTCTTGCTCTTCAAACTCACCACCGTCTTTGTCTACCTGAGCCATCAACTCATCAATGGTCATGAATTGATTTTTCTTCGGATCAAAATCGGTTAGGTCGTCTTGCTCACCCCAGTTTTCTTGCGCGATCTCTGGCTGTGCCAGTGCTTCTGATGAACTCCATACTTCACGCTGGTCTTCTGGAACCTCTGCCGTTGACGAGGTGTTTTCTGGCGACAGCTTAAAGCCATCCCAATCGTCACCAACATCCAGCATGGTTTCAAAGTCCATACCTGCACTTGCAATGGTGTCGCTGTCTAACTTGCCATCAAATACTTCCGATTCCGCGTTTTCAGACAACAAGTTCGCCATCGCAGACTCTTCAAAGTCATTTAATTCCGACTCCAGGTCATTGCTCGGCTCAGGCTCTAAATCGGCACTGAAAGCTTCTGGTTGCGCGAAAACTTCAAACAGAGCGTCATGGTCATTCTCTGCTTGTTGTACAGCTTGAGAGACTTCTGAGTGCTCTTTAACAACCTCAGGTTCAACGGTGTCAGAGTCAGAACTTGCTACCTCTTCTGTCACTGATGCCAAAGCGTCTTCTTCATTGAACTCTGGTAGTTCGAAATCATCGAAGTTGAACTCTTCTTCTGCTTCCGCAACTGGCGTTTGAGGCTCACTGATTTCAGATTCCGCAAGCGCTGGCTCATCGGCCATTGAAGCCAATGCATCTTCTTCGTTGAATTCTGGCAGCTCTAACTCGTCGAAGTTGAACTCTTCTTCTGCTTCCACAACTGGCGCTGCAGGCCCAACGGTTTCAGATTCCGCAAGCGTAGGCTCTTCGGCCATTGAAGCTAATGCGTCTTCTTCGTTGAACTCTGGAAGCTCCAACTCATCAAAGTTGAACTCTTCTTCTGCTTGCGCAACTGATGCTTCAGGCTCAGCGGTTTCAGACTCCTCAAGCGTAGGCTCTTCAGCCATAGATGCCAGTGCGTCTTCTTCGTTGAACTCTGGCAGCTCTAACTCATCGAAGTTGAACTCTTCTTCTGCTTCCGCAACTGATGCTTCAGGCTCAGCGGTTTCAGATTCAACTAGCGCAGGCTCATCGGCCATCGAAGCTAATGCGTCTTCTTCGTTAAACTCTGGAAGCTCCAACTCATCGAAGTTGAACTCTTCTTCGTCAACATCAGCATCAGTTGAGCTTGCCGCCACCGGCTCTTGTTCAACTTTGCTCTCAGATTCGATCTCATCAACCAGCCAATCCTCTTCTTGAGGAATTCCAAATTCGTTTCAACCGTATTTGGTGTTGGCGTGAACGCTGGAGCTGGTTCTGGTTCTGCGTCCGGTTCTACGATCGTTTCTTCTTGTGGCGCTAATGCTTCAGGCAGCTCAGGTAAATGCTCTTCAAGCGTATTCTCGGCAACTTCGCTGTCTTGAGTTGGCGCTTCAAATTGCTGCTCTTCAGTGTCCGTTTCTGATGCTTCTTCACCGATCAAAGCATCCAGTTCTGCTGCGAAGTCTGAACGCTCTTGTTCACTTGGTAACAGAGCTTCATTGTTACTTTCGAATAGCTCATCCAGTTCCGTCATTAACGGATCATGCTCAGGGGATGCGTCTTCTAGATCACCAAGGAAATCGTTGCTATCAAAGTCGGCAATAGATTCGGCTGCTTCTGAGTCAAGTTCGTCGTTTGATGCTTGTTCTAACGATTGTGTTTCAGCCTCTGGCTGATTTTCACTCAATAACGCATCGATATCCAAACCAGAGTCTAAACCCAGCGCAGCCTTTTCATCTTCTAGATCAACAACAGGCTCAGTATCCATCACTGGTTGAGATTGAGGCAGTACTTCCTCTACTGCTGGCTCTAAATCATCAAAACCTAGCGAAGCGAGAAGATCGTCATCGCTCTGTGTAGCCGCTGTTTGCTCTGTCTCGTCATCTTCACAAATCAATTCATCAAATGGGTCGATTTCACTGCTTGTTTCGTTCTGCTCTTCTTCAACGCTCTCGTCGCTGAGCAGCTCGTCCAACAGGTCAACACTGTTTTCATCAATGTCTTCTAGAGTATCGTCACCATCGAAGCCCGATAACTTTTCTAGCTCATCAAGCGGGTCAAAGTCATCATCGGTGGAGTCTTCATCTTCGAAGCCAATTAACTCATCAAGTAAGTCCGTGCTGTCTTCATCAATGGTTGGTTCTTCACTTAAACCCGCGATATCTTCCAGCTCTTGAAGGGGATCGAGTTCGTTAAGTGACTCGCCATCGTCTTCACCGATCAATTCATCAAGTAACGCCGATGCGTCCTCTTCATTTGAGTCGTTTTCTGTTAGTCCAGAAAGTGCTTCAAGTTCATCAAACACATCCTCATCTGATTCGCCTGATGTTGGCTGCTCGTATTGTGCTAGCAGTTTATCGATGTCATCGTCTGTCGCTTCACCTGCTGAGAACGCACTCTCAGACACCGCTGACTTGTCATCTTCAACGTCTAAGTTGAGATCATCACCATCAAGATCGGCGAATAGGTCATCCAGCATAGCTTGGTCGACGGCATCATTTTGTAGCGCTTCTGCTGGCTCATCTGCGGCAAGCAATTCTGCGAAAGCATCATCAGACAATGCATCCGAACCGTCTTCGTCAGAAAGATCGAAGCCTGCATCATCATCGTCATCCAACACTTCCAGCTCTGGCGTGACTTCATCAAGCGCACGTTCCATCTCTTCAAGGCCAAGGGCTTTTTCTTCACCGTTGACCTTGATGCCGTTGCTAGAAGAATCGAATTCATCGAAACCAACGTCTAGTTCACCATCATCGCCGATACCAGCAAATGGATCTTCGCCATCATCACCCTCTAGGTTGAAGTCGAGGTCATCGTCATCTAGGTTACCGAAAACGTCTTCTTCTTCAGGTTGCTGTTCTTCTTGCCCAAATAGGTTTTCTGTTTCGTCGTCATCGCCAAACAGATCGTCATCAAGGCTTAGCTCTTCATCTAGCTCATCCGCAGCGGCTAGACCAATGGGAGCAGCAAGAGGGTCAACGTTTTGCTGTTCTTGCGTAGCCGCTTCTTCCTCTTTTGCCTTAGAACGACGACCAAGTCGCATGACAACGAGTAAAGCGATTAGCGCACCTGGGATTAATGCAGCAAGACCGACAAGCCAGCCATTCGATAGGATTTTATCCATCGTACTTGGTGCATACGTTGTTGCTCAGCAACACGCTGACGCTCCTCAGCCAGCAGTTTTTCTACTTCTGAGCGAATGCGTTCTTCGTCATTCAACGACGTTTTTAGCGTTTCAACTTCGCTTTGTACCTCAGAAAGCATCAAACGCAGACGATGGTTCTTCTCTTCCAGTGACTCTAACTCACTGTGCGAACCTTGCAGCTTGTCTTTTAGCTCGCTGATCTGCTTCTCACCCTCAGGTGATGTGGTCACCGCTGGAACCGGTGTTGTTGGCTCAACCACTTTAATCGGTTGCGGTTTTGGTAATTCTGGCTTAACCGTTTCTGGTTTTGGTTCAGGTTTTGCAACTTCAGTGACAGGCTTTGGTTGCTCAACTTTTGGTTTTACTGGTTGCTTTGGCTTCGGTTGAGTTAAGCGAGCTTCGTGCGCTTTCATGATCGCGACGGCTTGCTCTGTCGTCGCACTTTGAACCTGGTCAAGAGAAGGCACGCGAAGACGACTACCAGGGATCAATTCATGGATATTTTGGTTATCAAACGCTTGAGGGTTGATACGGTAAATGGCGAGTAGCGTTTGTTGTACAGAAACATTTCGAGATGGTCGCAATTCAGAAGCAATCGACCAGAGAGTCTCGTTTTGACCAGTCGGACCGAAGAAACGCGACGGTTGGTCATTTTTAGGTGGAGCGGGTAACGCTCGTTCGATCTCCTCAGCATAGCTTGGAGACGCTTGCACTTCACCAGAGGGTCCTACAAGACGAATACCTTCGGCTTGAACCGCTGACGATGTCTGAGTCGCGCTCATCAGCACAAGGGCTGCTAACAAACGCTTATAATTTTGACGCATAGAAGGCTCAGTTAGGTGCTAGTAACAATTTGAAATGGTGATCGGTTAAATATATCGGATAAAGCACGCAAAACTATAGCGTTGAGGGTAAAAAATGTGTGGCTCTCACCATATTCGTACTAATCTCACACAATTTTACGCCGTTCGAACAAAAAAGCCTCGCATAGTGCGAGGCTTAAAGGTTCTTAGCGAGGTCGACTTAGTAGTAGTCGCGGATCAGAACTTCTGCGATTTGAACCGCGTTAGTTGCTGCGCCTTTACGTACGTTATCTGCAACAACCCATAGGTTTACGCCGCTGTGATGGCTGATATCGTTGCGAATACGACCTACCATTACATGGTCTTTACCGCCCGCATCGCGAACTTGTGTTGGGAAGTCTTCACCGTGGAATACTTCGATACCGTCAGTTTGCTCAAGTAGGTTAACCACTTCTTGTGCATCGATCGGTGAACGCGTTTCAATGTGAAGCGCTTCTGCATGACCGTAGAACACTGGTACACGAACGCACGTTGGGTTTACTGTGATCGATGAATCGTTGAAGATTTTTGCGTCTCCCACACCATTTTCATTTCTTCTTTGGTGTAGCCGTTTTCCATCATCTGGTCGATTTGTGGAATACAGTTAAAGGCGATCTGCTGAGAGAATTGCTTCTTGTCAGCTGGTAGGCCGTTTAGCAGCTTCGCTGTTTGACCTGCTAGCTCATCAATACCCGCCTTACCCGCGCCAGAAACCGATTGGTACGTTGAAACGTTAATACGCTCAATACCCACTGCATCGTGAATAGGCTTTAGTGCCACCAGCATTTGGATGGTTGAACAGTTCGGGTTCGCAATGATGTTACGGTTACGGAACTCTGCAATCGCTTCTGGGTTTACTTCTGGCACAACAAGAGGAATGTCGTACTCGTAACGGAAGTGTGACGTATTGTCGATAACGATAACGCCTTCGTCTGCTGCGATTGGTGCCCATTTTGCTGACAGTTCACCACCAGCAGAGAACAGAGCGATGTGTGCTTGTGACCAATCAAACTCTTCCACGTTTTGTACGCGAATTGTTTTACCATTGAAGCGGTAAGTCTTACCTTCACTGCGTTCACTTGCCAACAGGAAGATTTCGCCTACTGGGAATTTGCGCTCTTGAAGCACTTCCAAAATTGTTTCACCGACCGCACCGGTCGCACCTAATACGGCAACATTGTATTGCTGGCTCATTGACTTACCTCAACCTGAAAACCTAGTTCTGCTAATGGTGCAAGATTGCATGTTTCGTTACCCACTAGCGTGACAGCGCTGTACTCGCGGCGATCCCAGTAGTTTTTACGCATCAGGTCAAAAGAGCCTGGCTTACTGATTTCGCGGCGGAAAAGAGCGTCATCTTTACGCACATCATAGATTAACTGCGTGATGTTGTGCAGCGTTGCTTCATCCCATGCTCTGTCCAATACCATAGTAGGAACAGGCGCGGTTGGCAGTAAATCGCTGGCATGCGCACGTAATTCGTTATTTAAGAACTCACAGTAGCTATTGAAAATCATTGTTGTACCGCGAGCTTTCCCTTCCAGACCATAGCCTGCAACGTGAGGGGTTGCGAATGCTAGCAGAGGCAGAAGCTCCATATCAACCTCTGGTTCAAATTCAAACACGTCGAGTGCCGCTGTAAAGCCGTCGTTTTTCAGTAAACGTTGCTTCAGCGCTTGGTTGTCCACAACTGGACCGCGTGCCGCATTAATAAGAATTTGATCGCTACGAAGACCATTTAACACCTTCTCATCAATCAAATGATGCGTTGGGTTTGGGCCATCTTTAGTGATAGGTGTATGCAGCGTGATGATGTCAGAACGTTCGATCAACTCTTCTAGCGGAGTGAAACTGCGAGAATCGCCCTCTTCTTGTTTGAATGGGTCATTGATGAGCACGTTGATGCCCATGCCTTTCAGACATTTTTCAAGGTAACTACCCACTTGGCCCGCACCGATGATACCAACGGTTTTATCGAAAACTGAGAAGCCTTGTTGTTGCGCTAGCACCATCATGACGCTGAACGCATACTCGGCAACGCAACTTTGTTACAACCTGGCGCAGCGGTGAAGAAATACCTTTCTCTTGCATCAACGTTTGGTCGACATGATCCATGCCCGCCGTCGCCGTACCCACGAACTTCAGCTTGTTTGCTTTGCTGATCAGTTCTGCGTTTACTTTGGTAACTGAGCGAATCATTAGCGCATCTACATCCACTAAATCATCGGCGGTGAGTGTGCGACCGGGTTTTAGAATCACTTCACCGAGTTGGCTGAATAGCTCTTCAGCGTACGGCATATTTTCATCAACAATAATTTTCATAGCGCCAGCGTTTAACATCCATTTGTATGAGTTCGTTTATTCGCAAGATGCGAAGCTAAAGCGATTGTGCCCTTTTCTTGAAAAATCTCAACAACTAGAGCGAGCAAAAACAGGTTTCAGAAAAGAAAAACCCGGCTAAATTAGCCGGGCAAAGTTCCAGAACAAAAGGATCCTATCCCGCTCTCCTTGGGATAGAGTCTGCGTCTGTTCGATCAGTTTGACTGATCAAGCTCTGGAAACTGGTTTGTTGGTCCGTTTACGCCGCTTGGGAAATCACAGTGATATTCCGACCAACAAATTCAGTTAGCTTTGGGTCGCTTACGCTTGGTACTTTTTGATTACCAATGTCGCGTTTGTACCACCAAAACCAAAGCTGTTTGACATAACTGTCGTTAGCTCAGCGTCACGAGCTTCCGTTACGATGTCTAGGCCTTGTGCTGCTTCATCCAAATTAGAGATGTTCACACTTGGCGCAATGAAGTTGTTGTCTAGCATTAGCGTTGAGTAAATCGCTTCGTGAACGCCAGCTGCACCTAGTGCGTGACCTGTCATCGCTTTTGTAGCAGAAATCGCAGGGCTGTTATCACCGAATAGTTCTTGGATAGCGCCTAGCTCTTTCACGTCACCTACTGGAGTAGAAGTGCCGTGTGTGTTGATGTAGTCGATAGCGTCAACATCTTGCATTGCCATCTTCATACAACGAACTGCGCCTTCACCTGATGGTGCTACCATGTCGTAGCCATCAGAAGTCGCGCCGTAACCTACGATTTCACCGTAGATTTTCGCGCCACGTGCTAGTGCGTGCTCTAGTTCTTCGATAACCAGCATGCCGCCGCCACCAGAGATAACGAAACCGTCACGATCTGCATCGTAAGTACGAGATGCTTTTTCTGGCGTTTCGTTGTACTTAGTAGATAGTGCGCCCATCGCATCAAACATCATGGTTTGAGACCAATCTAGCTCTTCACCACCACCAGCGAATACGATGTCTTGTTTGCCAAGTTGGATAAGCTCCATCGCGTGACCGATACAGTGTGCAGACGTTGCACAAGCTGAGCTCATTGAGTAGTTCACACCACGAATCTTAAATGGTGTTGCAAGACACGCTGATACTGTTGAAGACATCGTACGTGGAACCATGTAAGGACCTACGCGTTTTACGCCTTTCGCACGCATCGTGTCAGTTGCTACTGTTTGGTTTAATGCAGAAGCACCACCAGAACCAGCAACGATACCTGTACGATCGTTTGAAACTTGTTCTTCAGATAGACCAGCGTCTTCAATTGCCTGCTGCATTGATAGGTATGCATAAGCAGCCGCATCACCCATAAAGCGCATCTGCTTACGGTCAATAAATTCTGCAGGGTTGATTTTCAGATCACCCCATACCTGCGAACGCAGACCGTTTTCTTTAAACTGCTCAGACGCAGTGATGCCAGATTTGCCCGCTTTAAGAGACGCTAGAACTTCTTCGACGTTGTTACCGATACTTGAAACAATACCCATACCGGTGATTACGACTCGTTTCATTATGACATTCCTATAATTCAAAAATCCGCTAGATAATAACCAAGATAGTCAACAAAAGTGGTCAGCTTTCCCAGAAATTCGTACAATCGCCGAATTCTAACCGCGCCAAATCACATATTTGCACCATTATGACTTCGATTAAAACGCAGAACTTGGTTGGAACGAAGCTGGTACACCGGTTTCTGACCAATTTGATGATGTTTATTTCTCCAACGTAAACGTCTCGAAGAGACGCGTTACGTGTTCCTCAAACAAAATCATCTACCAGAAAGATGGCAGGAATTTGACCAAAGACGTTTTGTTATTGGTGAAACCGGATTTGGCACAGGGTTGAACTTCTTAGCCGTGTGGCAATGGTTTACCGAATTTCGTCGCGAATATCCAGAGGCAACACTAAAAGAATTGCATTTCGTTAGTTTTGAGAAGTACCCACTTAGCAAAGCTGATTTAGAAAAAGCACATCAATCTTGGCCAGAATTGGCAGAGTTTGCCGAAAAGCTGCAACAGCACTACCCAGCCGCTGTGCCTGAGTGTCATCGCATTGTTTTAGAAGACGGCGCTATCACGCTCGATCTATGGTTTGGCGATATCAAAGACTGCATGCCGCTTGTTCCTTATGCTGAGCAAGGCTTGATTGATGCTTGGTTCTTAGATGGTTTTGCACCGAGCAAAAACCCAGAAATGTGGAACCAAAACCTATTCAACGGCATGGCAAAATTGGCGAAACAGGATTGTACGGTCGCAACCTTTACGGCAGCGGGCTTTGTGCGTCGCGGCTTAAACGAAGCGGGCTTTGCAATGAAAAAAGTCAAAGGCTTCGGCACCAAACGTGAAATGATCGCAGGTTCGATGGAGCAGCGTGAAGCACATTCAAACCACCTACCCTGGTTTAACCGCACAGCCTCGACCAATCATGATTCCATCGCGATTATTGGTGGCGGCATCGCTAGCGCGACTTTGGCTAAAACGCTGATTCGTCGCGGTCAAAATGTCACGCTTTACTGCAAAGACGCTCAACCTGCAGAAGGCGCATCAGGCAACCGCCAAGGCGCAGTGTACCCATTATTAAATGGTCCACACAAAGGCGTTTCACGCGTGTTCGCTCCGGGCTTTTTGTTTGCTCGTCAGTTTGTTGACCAAGCAGCGCAAGATATCCAATTTGATCACGATTGGTGCGGCATCACTCAGTTAATGTGGGATGACAAATCCGCAGATAAATTAGAGAAAATGCTTGCTGGTAATTTCACGCCAGAGTTGATTCACAAGCTATCTGCTGAAGAGACGGCTGAACAAATTGGCTTGCCGATAGATATGGCATCGGTCCACTACCCTCTTGGTGGCTGGTTATGCCCTGCTGAACTCACTCGTGGCTTGATTGCTGAACTAGAAAACACCGAGCTTTTGAAGCGAAGTTCGAGCATCAAGTCGAGTCACTAGATTGGGATGAAGCGCGCCAGCTTTGGACATTGAAAGCGAACGGTCAAAGCTTTGAGCACTCAACCGTGGTGGTCGCTAACGGCAGTGAATTCCAAACAATCAGCCAAACTGCCGATCTACCAATGGGGCAGGTAAAAGGTCAAGTTAGCCACGCCCCAGCGACAGAGACACTGTCTAAGCTGAAAACAGTATTGTGTTACGACGGTTACATGACACCTGTTAACCCGAATAATCAGCACTTGTGCATCGGTGCAAGCTACGACCGCAGTCACCTAGACTACGAGTTTGACGAAGAAGCACAAACAGACAACGCAGAGAAATTGGTGAAGTGCCTGCCGAACCAAACTTGGACGAAAGAGGTGGATACCTCTGGTAACTTGTCACGCCAAGGTATTCGCTGTGTTAGCCGTGACCACCTTCCGTTTGTAGGGAACGTAGGCGACTTTGAAACCATCAAAACGCAATATGCGGATCTGCAAAATCAACAAGAGCAAGACGTTGACGCGATTCACCAGTTCCCTAACCTATTCTGTTTCCTAGGGTTAGGTTCTCGCGGTTTGAGCTCAGCGCCCCTAATGGCCGAAGTGTTGGCATCACAAATCTGTGGTGACCCATTACCACTGCCTGTTGATGTCCTGACTGAGCTGCATCCTAGCCGTATGTGGGTTAGAAGACTGCGTAAAGGTAAAGCGATTACTGAGCTGTAACGTGTTTCGAATACGCAAAGAACCCCTCCTAGCCTCCCCTTAAAAAGGGGAGGAACAAGTTCTTAGCTCCACATTCGTCCTCCCTCTTTCCAAGGGGGAGTTAGAGGGGTTACCAGTTTTTTAGTTCAATGCTGCCACAGCCGCTTTCACTTGCTCGGCAATTTTCCGCATTACGGAACTGACCTGTTTCCAAATCAAAGTTATCGTAAAAGCTCGGAATAGATTGCGATGCTTCACTTCAGCACCAAAGTAAGGCGCAGAGCCTG
>LZQR01000156.1_pt1 | contig 18770 bp, 22 predicted proteins | sample 768601 | NCBI WGS metagenome assembly LZQR01 (sample SAMN05207299, study PRJNA324521) | oil field metagenome | isolation source: sample BH-FW-24 from oil reservoir | place: India: Bombay High | collected 2015-12-04
ATATTATTTTTGCCGCATAGTTTAAAATTTCTCTCTGATTGCCCAAGCCTCTTCTGGTCAAAACAGGAGAGTTCTGCAAGCTTTGTGAAAGCTTTTGCTGTACGCATTAACCACTTTGATATTATTTTTGCCGCATAGTTTAAAATTTCTCTCTGATTGCCCAAGCCTCTTCTGGTCAAAACAGGAGAGTTCTGCAAGCTTTGTGAAAGCTTTTGCTCGGTTGCATCGATAATTACTATCGCTGTGTCCCTTCCCTCACTCAAAGATTGATTCAATGCTCGGCGAACTTCAACGTGGGCTTGCTTCCCTTCAACGTATCCCACTTTGGGGACATTGACCAGTTGCAGCAGGCCTTACCTCTACAGTGTATGGTGATATTGATATTCACCAGCAGGCCAATAAGTATTTCGTTTATGTGCACCAAGTTCATCTGCTAAATGATATTCACTGACAACCTTTTCATTCTTCAAATAAGCTTTCGGAGCTTCTTGACCAAGTTTCTTCCATTGAAAGTACATCTGTTCACGTCTCGCGATGTTATTGCTGCGAAATGTACTTATTTCAGTCTCTGCTTCTCTACCACTTTCAGCATTATTGAAATGCGTTATTCCTGTGGTTTGGTACTCTGCATTATCAATCGTATATTCAGTGACTTGCCCAGAATCTGGATGACGGTGCCTTAAAAGTACACTACCAGATGGCATTGCCCCTGAAGCATAGTCACGCGCATGAATTAGCTCATGTCCTAGGGCAACAGATTGGTCGAACTGTTTGCTTGTACCCGGAATATTGACGACCTCTTTGGTAGAAAAGAAGACGGTGTTGGATACGCCCTTACCATCAAACTGTCTCGGATAAATGAGCTCTGCTTTATTTCTATCAACAAAAGTAGAAGGCACTGTTTCAAAAAGACGGCCTGAACTTTCCGGCTCTCGGATTACAGTAACAACTTTTGCTTTGGTAACATCAACACCCTCGATATGCTCAATGAGGGGACCAACGGAGTCTTCAGGCGCATTTACTGGGGTATAAGTGGCAATTTGGCGTAGAATTTCTCGTCCAGTCGGAGACATCCTAAGTTTGAGAATGAGTAGTTTAATGTCAGCCAGGTACGCGTCATCTTTTGTTTGCACATAGAGGTTAGTTGAGACTCGGTACAGATTTCCAAATTGCTGCGAGTTATAACCATGTATAACTCTTACCCCATCGGGAGCTGAATAAAACTGCCCCATTACGGCACCTCCACCAGCCAAAGCAATCTCTGTTGATACCAACAAAACAGACATAATACCAAATACGTATTTTAAGAAGTTCATAATAATTATCCCTCTACTGCAATTTGTAGTTCGATGAGATCTTCTAGTTCATGTAGAAGTATTTCGTTAATAAAAGGTAGAGTGATCGCATTATTCGTTCTTATTGCGGATCCAAGTTGATCAATAGCCGAGTTAAAGTCCCCCATCGAAAGAAAACGACCAACCGCGTTTAATTCCACCCTAATTTGGTGCTGAGCTAGGTCTCCAACCTGATCTAGTAGCAATTGGTAATGTGTTTCATTTAAATATTGCATGTGTACAGGTGATAAGCCTGCGTTAAATAGTTGAAGTATATTTCCATTACTTTCAACTTGAACATTTACCTCTGACTGCTGATGTTGAGCAATTTGAGCATAAACAGCCAAGTCACCAAGAAGATATTGCAGTTCATTTGCGGTATTTAGGTGCTTGATGCGACCCAAAATATTATTTACGGCTTCAACTAAATTTTCATCCAGCGTTTCATTAGTTGATTTTTCAATAGCTTGGTCAAATTCATCAGCTAAAATTGGTGAATAAAAACGAAGGTCTTTTGAGGAGTACATGTGAGGATAAGGGATTGAGTAGTACACATCACTCAAATAAGCAGCCGTGATAGCTTGCTCGAAAAGAGGCTTTATGAAGGCTCGGAAAACTTCATACTGCTTAATATTACTTATGATCCCTCCAGAAGGTTTTTCAGTTAAAATTAGTTCGTACCAACGACTGATTTGATACCAATCCTTCCTTTCTCGAATGTCTGATCCATCTAGCCCTTTACTGTTGAGATAATCTATGAAAGATGTCTGATATGGGAGCACTTGAGTTGTCGCTAGCTGCTCAATCAGTCTCTCGAAGGTTTGGTGAGCGACTTTACCAATCGCATAGGAAGAGGCAACATTAAGCAACTTTGAACGAAGAAGTCCAGCTTTCCACCCTTGAAATACTCGCGCTGAAACATACGTTTCAACATCAAAAACAGCTTGCTCACCTATCACTTCCACGAGTTCAGGATCCTTAGAAACATGATATGTATCATAAAGAGCGCCGCTGTCTTTGCACGCATCAATAGAAGCTTGAATTCCACCCGGATATACTGAAGGTACGCCCCAACAAACCCTAGCTGGCTTTACAAGAAAGGTAGCTGTGTTTAATTGCTCTTCAGAGAGGTATTCCAGCCCCCAATTTGCCGCTGCATACTCACGTAACCCACTCATTCGTGCCCTTTCCTCGAGTAAGCGACGATTGTTTCTGGTGTTGTTATGTATCACACCTACATGATGTTTTGCTCTCTCGACCAGATTATTTAAAATCGTATTCTTGTGGCTCTCAAGATTGGCCATCGCAGTTTGAACCAAACTCTGCTTAGCTTGATACACTTTCTTGTGCAGTTCTCCAAACTCTGCTGAAGTAAGCCTATTGGCGATGTCGTCAAAACGAGCCTGACCGGTAGTTCGGATACAACTTAGTAACTGAGAAGGATCTTGCGCTACATCTGCACAAAGGGGGTGGTTTAGATTAGACTGGTCAGATATATGGCCGTACGCTTTCAAAACTTCTAGGTCAATCCTAGCCATTTGCCTGGCCAGTTGTCGGTCGTAGCCTGACGCGATGCGGCGAAACTCGCTATCTGCGGCCAATAAGAGCTGATCAAGGTAAATCATGGTTGATGATTTTACATGATTATCGTACTGCCGAATCAGGCGTATCGCATCCTCTTTTTGTGATGAAATTTTTTGAAATCAGCAAAGTGGTTATTGAATACATAGTGAGTTTGAGACTCAAACTCGCTGATTTTCTCCTTAGCCGCAAAGTACTTAATATCATTAGATAACATATTAAGTTCATCACCCACCAATGGGACAATCGAAAAAACTGCAGCTGTTTTATCTAAGCGAGTTGCAGACTCTTGAGAGAAGGTTGCTGCCATGTTTTCAACCCAAGCGCCAACTGCAATTGCATCACCCACAGGGCCAAGTACTTCGAGCGTGGAGCTACCAAAACGCCCTACGCGACTTAAGATAGCCTGACCACTTATTGCGCTATCCACCGTTGCAGGTACTGCCGCCAATGACTCCTCTGATAGAGGCCAAGCTTCAGAGAATAATTGGTTTTGAGAAGAATGCTCCAACTCACCAAATGTAGAGCTGAATTGTGGCTCTGAGTAAAATTCACTTTGAACGTATCCCTCCAATCTCTGACTATTAAGCATATCGATGTTCTGAGTATCTGGAATATCATCAATAAAACACATGGCTATCGATGTGGGGCTGAATACAACCGACGTTAATAAAGTTGGTATGATTTTATATTTCATTAAATTATTTACCTTTTTAGGTTTAAATAGATTGCTATCTGTCCATTATTTTAAAAAGCGCACACTTCGGTAGCCGTTAACTCTTCTCCGCTATGCATATCTTTTATGTTTTTTTCACCCACAGAACTAGCATCGACTTCGCGGTAAACTACATGCGTGCCCATATAGCTTGTTTTAATTGCAACCACCTCAAAGTAAGTATCTCTGTTAATTAATACCTCTAGTTCACCATCTATTACGCTTGGGATGACAATACCGCTCTTACCTTCTTGAAGTTCAAATCTTGCGAGTTGTCCTGACTGGAAGTTATAGGCAACATCTTTTGATATTGATGTTGATATGTAAGAGCTTGGGCTAACAATATCTCCGACTTGTATATCAGACATATATGCTCCAAGCTCACGCTCACCTCGATAGGTTACACCTTGGTACTTGATACTTTTTCAAACGCAGAATCTATATGGTCAATAATATTCCTTGTTTCACTATCGTATATACCCGAGATAAAACTCTCTCGCGTTGATACATATGCAACATCTTGATACTCAGCTAGGGCAGCAGCTTCCTCCTCAGATAAAAGCCCACTTTGAACATCAGCTTGTTCATATAATTCTGTTCTTAACCTTTCAAACTCTGCAAAATCATCAATACCTGGTTCAGATAAATTATCCATTATCTGTTCCATCTCTGAAAGTTATAATATTCTTTGTTGTACTTTAATCCAGCGATTGAATATGAGCAAAATAAAAATGAAGCAAAAAGCCATATATTATTTTTTGAATTTCATCTTAAACACCAATTGACGAAAATTTCTCGATAAAGATATTTTTATATTATAGTTTCATCCCTCTTTTAATTATTGAGGATGGTATGTTTCATAAACTGACGGTATGTTTTATAAACAATACAACGCTGTTCGGCCTTTGATTGAAACTTCTTCTCCAGTAAAGCTATCAAAGACATGTATGTCAGGTTCAGCTTTTAAGTATTTAGATGGGTTCTTTATCTCCCTTAATTTAATATAATTTTTATTTGCTGAAATTTTTTCTATAGCCTCAACACGAAAATAAGTATTAGGCTTGACCAAGATTTCAGCTTCGTATGGTTTAAATGTATAAGCGTTAATAGCCCGCCCAGATGATTTCAAATCTATTTTGAACTGAGCAGCAGATGCACCATCGTAAGCAGCAGAGACTGAAAAACTTCTCGCTACACTAGGAATGGTCGATGTCGATAAAAAGGCTTTTTCGTGTAAAATATCGCCAACATCTAGCTTTTCTAGAAGACTGTTTTTAATCGATGAGCCTCTAAAAACGGTCCCCTTATAATTTGGTAGCTTATTCATTACGCTTCGCATATGAGAGACCCTCACTTTGAGTGACTCTCCATAGCCAGGTAGTAAAAACTCCTTCGGTTCACCAGCTCGCATATACTCATTCACCACATCATGATCGACGCGGCCATAGCTTTTGATTGCTGAGTACTCCTCTGGGATCATTTTTCTTTCTGCTCTTTCATGGTTGGTTATCGCCCAGTCCATCAAGTCGTTCTCCATCTGCTCTCGCTGAGTTGAAGAGAGAGGTTGCCCTTTAAACTCAGTGAAATCTTCGGCAAAACGTACCCATGAGTGACAACTAATAATAAAGCAATCGATATTTTGATTTCATATTCATTCCTTACTTAAAGGCACGCCAAAGAGCGCCAATAAGATTGGTTGATCTCTTCGCCCGAATATAGGTTGTATATCATCCCTTCTACCGCATCATGTGATGACACAGTCTCTAGAGCCAACATCGCAGAGCCTCGGTTTAACTCGATCTTTGTCACTTTGTAGTAAGTGTTTGGTGGTAACAACACTTCAGCTTCCCCCCAAATTCAGACAAACCACCGAGAGCACGGCCATTGCTTTTGATCTGAATCTCATATAGGGCACGCTGCAGTGGCTGTGGCGAATTGGGTCTTGTGATGGCAAACCGTTTAGCAACTTCAGGTATTGCGCTACTAGAAGTAAACGCAGGCTCAACAACAACATCTCCAACTTGAAGTTTGTTCAGAAGAGATTCTTTTACCCACGCCCCACGATAGGTAATACCCTTATATTCAGGGAGCTTTGACATAGCCCCCCGAACCTGTTTTATGAACTTCTTAGTTGTCTTGCCGTATTGGCCCCAAGTTGATGTATCAGTCGCTCTTAAATAGTCATTAGCAGATTGATAACCAGATACCGAAAAATCTTCTAGAGCTTCCAAATCCTTTTCCGTCATAAATCTAAATCGCCAACCGCTGGAGCTTTAGCCCAATCAGAGAACTGAGAAGCAAGCTCTTCAACTTGAATATGACTTCGCAAAGGTGCTTTTAAGGCATCAAATACCTCTGCATTAATAGTCGCGCTAAGACAGAGCGTAAAAAGAGTAATAAACCTCAACATTGTTCGTAACTCCTATTACCAGTAGCTAGGATTGTTAGGACTCAAGTCACAGGGAATATTTAGCTCATTCTGTTTGATGACACCGAATCGAATCGCACTAAACAACTCTAGTTGCTGACGGGTCACACTGCCGAACCAACTTGAAATAGGAGATAACCAATAGGCCGATTCGTCACCAGCAACTTTAAATAGAGCATCTCTTAGTTGCGGGTACATAATCATGCATGAACGGCCTGGTAAACCCGTAAAGTTTTCATTCACCTGTACAAGTAGATCAAGCTTTCGCCCCAAATCAGAATTAGCACTGAACAAATCATCAATAGATGCATGTAGACGCACGTCATAACTCATCTCTTCGCCACTGTTCGCTGGGTAGTAATATGCAGATTCGCTATCGTCGATATTGTAATAAACGTCCAGCGTCATGTAGCGCAGTAGATGAGCAGGTAATGGCTCAGATAGGAGTGCGGTCGTCCCCATTTCTCCTGATGCGTAGTGGCCTGTAGAAATATTCTGCGCATGGATAATACCAATGTATCTCTGGAAGTCGCCAAGCTGTCCAGCAAGCCATTCCTCACCATTGCTGTCAGCCACGCTCATCGCTTCTAAAATACGATTTTTACCACGCTTTTCGCTAACGGTAATGCTGCCGCAAGATTGCTGGTATTCAAGTTGGACGCCTTTAGTGCTGACGCAATTAAAGGTGCATGTTTATCGAGATCAAAGCTTCCCGGATATAGGTAACTATAAAAGCCGTTAACATGTGTTGCTTGCCATTCACTCTCTAGTGCCGAGCTAATAAAACCTTCCAGTTTTGCCAAGCGCTTTGAATGCACGTAATACCCTGAGTCTTTGTTCCTTTCATGCCAATCAGCAATATGGTGCAATGACGATTCGCGAGAAAGGTTTTCTTTTGCTAAGTAGCCAGGAGACCAAGCGGCACAAGCATTACCACCGCCGCACTCGGCGTCCATTGCCGCACTTGAATCAAACATCCAACGCATCACTCGTGCTTTGTCAGCTTCTGCAGTTCTGATGATGCGCTGCTTATCGGAAAAACTTAAGATCTGCTGTTCAAGCCAAGCTTCTTCATGTTGAGAGCTCCAACCTTCGTTGATCAGTTCATCCATAGATTGTGCAAAAACACGCTTGATCGCATCGCGATCTGGCATAACCATCTGCGCAATTACTTCATCTTTTGCAGAGTCATAATGCTCTTTCTCTGCAGGAATCCACGTGTACTCAGTACACCCTCTGAAGTTAGGGTCACCACCAAGTATCCCAATTCGAGTACACTTCTCGTACCCTTCTTGAATGACAAAATACTTTTGACGACGTTCAGTAGCTGTGGCCGGACGCCCAAAAATACTGCGAGACATTTCATCTATCGCTAAATAATCCGCTTGGTCTTTAAAATAGCGATGGGCTTTAGCAACCGCTTCGGAATCAAACAAACGATCGATGCATTCATGCCCTCTGCATACATTTCTTCTTTTAACTTGGCTCTAAGGACATCAAGCTGGGAGTTCGCGGTCTCGACGATTTTGATCTTCGAATTGAGAACCTGTCGGTAAAGTTGATGCAATGATTGACGATCTAAGCCTTCCACTTCCCCATTTCTAAGTTGATCAAGCACCGCCACTGCCAAGTCCAGATGGTCTTGCTGGCAATGCTGCAAGCGCGCTAGTGCTCGATTAGCTTCTCGCTTAGATGGCACATACATTGGACGGTTGTTGTTTTCTTCCTGCTCTGGGTACAAAGCCAGCAACGCATCAATCTCAGTACGGCAAGTTGAAGCAAGATCAGAGGCAAACAGTTTGGCATTCGCACCTTCTAGCGCGAGCTTATTAAAAATGGCTTTCTGAACTTCAGTCTCGACAGAGTTAATCAACGTCTCTGCTAACACGGCTTGTGCTTTTAACGCTTCTTGATAATGCTGCTGATATTTAAGCGCTACATCAGAGGCATACCCCTTCGCCAGCGCTTCAAGCATGCGCTGTTGACCGGATGCAAGATCCGCCCAATGCTGCTTATCTTTTTGTCTTGCTGAGTGACGATGTCGTCGTGAACGGTAAAGCTATAATGATCACCCGCAGCAACTCGATTCCAACGAGCCGTTAGGATCTTACGATCAATCTCTCGCTCAGGTAGCTTGAGAACGCCAAACCAGTCAATCAGGCTCATCACCGTAGCAAAACGGTCGTATGACGTTTTTGTCTCATCTTCAAAGGCTTGAGCCACATCATTTGCCCACAATCCAACGGCAATGGTATCGCCGACTGGCCCTAACGCTTCAAGCGCGCCCTTGGCAAAGCCTGCCGTCGAGTGTCCGATTGTCGCAAGCAGGCTCGCCGCTTCTTCGGATTCTAGAACGGCAACATTGGCAGGACCGACCTCAAGTAGAGATGCAGTTTCTGGGAAAACTTCATCTGCCTCAGCAAGCGAAGGTCGAGCGTCTGCGTGGTGTTCTGGCGCAGACAAAATAAATCTTCTGGTGTTAGGTCTTCACTGAAGTTTCGGTAATTTGACTTACGTATATCGTGGAAGCTCTCACGATCCAATACGTTGTATTCGTCACCAATATTACAAACTTCAAAGGCACTAACACAGGGGGAAACAATGGCACACGCCAATACCAATTTTCGTAACTTCATATAATTATCCTTGGTTTGAGAAGTTATTCGCTTCTTGCAGGAAGCAGCAAGCCTCCGATTACTTATTCGCAACCGGAAATTGAACGTTTTTAATTAAGATGCTCTCGTGGGAAACGCTGAGAGCAGAGAGACTTAGAGTTAAGTCTTTGGATGATGCCGAGGGATCATTGATTTCATAGACAGCCAAACTTTTGTTGTTGTGTTTTATTACCTCCTGCGTACAAGACAGTCTGTTAGAAAAAGGCTATCAAGGTTGCAAGGGCGCTATTTTTTATTGTTTTTATAAGATTTCGCAAAACATTAAACCAGCAGCCCAGTTGCGGCAATGCACCTTATCTCAACTTGTTGTAAGTGATTCGCCACTTAAGAATAATGATAATAAAGACATCAAATTATATAAGGCTTATGACTGGGAATGTTCCCATTAAAGATAATAATAACAATATAGATTACTGTTTCATTTCAATTATCTTCATTTCGCTCGATACCAGAGACAGTTAAAAACAAAAAAATCAATAATGTACTTTTGAGTAAGACGGTCGAAGATTGAGCAAATCGTCGAGTCAAACGAGAAGCAAACCATTCAACAAACTCATCATTAAGATCTTGTTTTATAACACCTTAATAATTCAATCGCTCATTAATTAGCAAGACAAATGGTCGATATCTCACAACACAAAAAGAAATTAGCCATTGCATCGACTATACATAGCCTTAGTCGATACACTTTAACTATGGTTTACCTTTCAGACCGACCATTTCCCTAGGTATTTACAAGCCAACAATAAACGAGTGTTCTGCGGCTTAATTCGCCACCTTTATCGTTTCATTGTTAAGATGCAGTGAACTTTTCACTGGATGGACCATTGATAGGGAAATCTTCGCCTATAATCCCTGACAGTTTTGGTTACTACGTAAAAATTATGTTTCTAACACCTTATTTTTCAGACATTAATCACCAATTTCAGTTTACTCGTGAGCAAGCAAGTCACTTTGCAAAGCGCGTAGCTGGTGATTACAACCCTATTCATGATGAAGACAACAAACGCTTTTGTGTGCCAGGCGATCTGCTTTTTGCCGTCTTGCTAAGCAAAGAAGGCGTGAGCCACAAAATGCGCTTCGATTTCTCCGGAATGGTGAACGATGGTGTGGCACTTCACATTGAAAATAAGTGTGAAAAAGAAAGTGCTGTTGTAGACGAAGCAGGCAAAGAATACCTGCATATGTCTCGCGAGGGTGAAACCAACCACGATCCAGCCTTCATTGAACATGTAGTCACAAACTACGTTCAGTTCTCTGGCATGAACTTCCCGCACATCATGGTTCCTCTAATGGAAGAGAAGCAAATGATGATCAACTGCCAACGTCCATTGGTGATTTACGAAAGCATGGAAGTGGAATTCAACCGTCTAGACCTGACTCACCCTGAAGTCGACTTCACAGGTGCAACATTCGATGTTGAAGGTAAGCGTGGTGTGGTAACGCTAAACTTTGCCTTTAAAGAAGATGGTGAAGTAGTAGGTAAAGGCATCAAACGTATGGTGGCGAGTGGCCTTAAACCTTACGACCAAGAAGCGGTAGACGATTTAGTCCAACGCTTTAACGAACGCAAGGACGCCTTCCTAGCAAAGTTCGCTAAGGCAGCCTAATCTTCAGGAAGCAAACTTCAACAGAGTAGCTTCGCTAGATAAGCCCTGCCGACCAATTTCAAAATTCATAAGAAAGCCCAGTGACTTCACTGGGCTTCTTTTATCTGTGTTTTTATCTGCGTTTTTTATCTATGGCTCTCTTTTGTAAACGATTGGCTTTACGGTCATCAAATCCAGCGACGTACTTGGTTCTTATAATCCAAATAATCTTCACCAAACAGTCGTTCTAATGCCCGCTCCTCTGGCTTAATTTGAAAGCGATTCATGTAAGCAACAAACAATGCACCACATAAGATAACACTTAGGTGCTGCCACCAAAGTCCAATTGCAATGATGACAAGCAATAGCGCAACGTACATTGGGTTACGTGTGTAAGCGAACACGCCAGTATCCACCACCTGCGAAGCGGTTTCAGGCTTCACTGGGTTCACGGTTGTTTTCGCTTTACGAAATTCGTAAACACCAGCGATTCCGATAAAGCCAGCAATCACAATCAGCCCTGCGGTTACAAACTCAACGAACGGCACGGTAATTTTCATCTCTGGCATGGCGTCTTTTAGCCAGTACATCAGGAGTACCATCAACAGAAACAAAGCGACAGGTGGGACTTTCAGCTCAAGCTTTTTCAATCTTCATATCCTTATGAGAATAAAACGTTGTCATCGTCAATAACGGTTCTTAAATAATAAAAGCCCAGTCAAACTGGGCTTTTATAAATACTATATCAAGGTTAGCAAAGCTTGAACTGGGTGTTTAGGTTTTACCCCTTCAAAGCGTTTGACTTGGCTTCGGCAGGAATACCCCGTAATCAAGCAGCGTTCATTGTCGAGCTTATCCAAGTTTGGCTTCCAGCTCAGGCCATAAATGTCACGCGACATCGATAGCTTGTCTACCTCATGACCAAAGGTCCCTGCCATGCCACAACAGCCAACAGGCACGGTGTTCAACACTGCACCAAAGTGAGCGAAAATAGCCCCCCACTCTTTCTCGGCATTTGGCATTTTGGTCTTCTCAGTACAATGGGCGAACAAATACCAAGGCGCTTGCTGTTTCGATTCAAGAGCATCGAACTCGTTCAGCCTTGGATACAACCACTCATGAGCGGTAAGCACATCGAACTCGCCGCGCTTGCTACCTAATACCTCAGCGTACTCATCGCGGTAACACAGCACCAATGCAGGATCGATGCCCACCATTGGAATGCCTAAATCCGCGACCATTTCCAAAAACTTCGCGGTATCTTGCGCGGTGTTCTTAAACTGACGTAAGAAACCTTTGATGTGCTGGGCTTTACCATTTGGCTTAAACGGTAGAAGAACCGGATTCATGCCGAGTTTCTGAACGAGCTTGATGAAGTCTTCCACAACCTCGGCGTCGTAATAACTGGTGAACGGGTCTTGAACAATCAGCACATGCTTTTGTTTGTCTTCAGAAGATAAACGCTGAGTGCTTGCAAGTCATAAGCCGTGGTTAACGTCTCTACTCGCTCTTTCAAAGTCGGTACAGACAACAACGGAGCATCAACATAACCTACTGTCGAAGCCGTTAAACTCTGCACCCAAGATTGTTTTAGCACACCATTTACCACACTTGGCGCTTTGGCCATCAGTGGCAACATGGATTCAATGTTTGACACCAAATAGTCTTTTGCCGGACGTTGGTAACGTGAGTGGTAAATATTGAGGAAGCGAGAGCGGAAGCTAGGTACATCCACTTTAATCGGACACTGGCTCGCACACGCTTTACACGCTAAACAGCCATTCATCGCTTCATACACTTCATGGGAGAAGTCATACTCGTGACGACGATTAATCGAATGACGCACACGGTCGATCATGGTTTTGATGGACGTTTTGTTTTCCAACGTCTGCTTCTCTAGATCGAGAATATCAATACCCTGCTCAGTCAATTGACGTAGCCACTCACGAACTAAGCCCGCACGCCCTTTCGGTGAATGACGGCGGTCTGCAGTGACTTTCATTGAAGGGCACATAGGTGAACTGGTGTCGTAGTTAAAACACAAGCCGTTACCGTTACACTCCATCGCCTGCTTGAAGCTATCACGTACCTGAACATCAATCTGGCGATCGAAGTAACCGCGTTTGGTGTCGGTCACTTTCACAAGCTCTGCATCGCTATTCAGCGGCGTACAGATCTTACCTGGGTTCATTTTGTTGTGTGGGTCAAAAGCGGCTTTCACTCGGCGCAATTCAGTAAAGAGTTCTTCACCAAAAAACTCTGGGCCGTATTCAGAGCGGAACCCTTTGCCATGTTCGCCCCACATTAAACCACCGTATTTTGCCACCAGCTTAACCACTTCGTCCGAGATTTCGTGCATCAAGCTTCTTGATGAGGATCGCACAGATCCAATGCAGGACGAACGTGGAGCACACCTGCGTCTACGTGGCCAAACATGCCGTAGTTAAGTGATTTTGCATCAAGCAACTCGCGGAACTCAACGATAAAGTCCGCCAAGTTTTCTGGTGGAACACAAGTGTCTTCGGCAAACGCAACAGGCTTAGCGCGCCCTTTCGCCGCGCCCAATAAACCCACGGCTTTTTACGCATGTTGTAGATTCGGCCGATGCTCGCCACATCACTGCATACTTGGTAGCCAATGATGCCCGCTTCTTCTGTTTCTAGCATGCTATCAAGTTTGGCCGTTAGGAACGCAACTTGAGAAGCAACTTCTTCTTCATCCTGGCCAGCGTACTCAACCATATTAATGCCAAGCATCTCTTTATCTGGTACGTCGGTAATTAAGTCACTGACGGTGTGCCAAACGATGTCTTGTTTCGCGAGGTTCAGTACTTTTGAGTCTACGGTTTCAACCGACAACGCTTTTGCTTCAACCATGAATGGTGCGTTACGCAATGCAGAATCAAAACTGTTGTATTTAACGTTAACCAGAGTTCGCGCTTTAGGAATGCGGGTTAGGTTGAGCTTCGCTTCCGTGATAAAAGCTAATGAGCCTTCCGCACCACATAAAACTCTTGTGATATCGAAGCTATTTTTCTCTTCGTCAAACGCATTTTTAAGGTCATAGCCCGTAAGAAATCGGTTTAACGGAGGAAACTTATCGTTAATTTGCTGGCGTTTGTCACGGCATACCGACTCCGTCACACGCATTGCCGTATCGGCAAATTCCCCTTCATTCGGCAAGCCATGAGAAAGGTCGGATTCCAAAATCGAACCGTCAGCAAAAACCGCTTGAAGAGAGAGAACGTGATCGGAAGTTTTACCGTATTTAAGCGAGCCTTGACCGGATGCATCCGTGTTGATCATCCCGCCGATCGTGGCGCGGTTACTGGTCGATAAGTCTGGAGAGAAGAAATACCCATAAGGGCGAACGGCATCATTCAATTGGTCTTTGACCACACCCGTTTGAACACGAACCCAGCCCTCTTCTTCATTCACCTCTAACACTTTGTTCATGTGGCGAGACAAGTCGACCACAATACCCTTCGTTAAAGACTGTCCGTTGGTGCCTGTACCGCCCCCACGAGGAGAAAAAGTAATGCGTTCGTATTCTTCTCTATTGCTGAGTTTACCGATGAGGGAAACATCTTGGGTGGTTTTGGGATGAACAACAGCCTGAGGGAGCTTTTGATAGACACTGTTGTCAGTGGCTACCGCGAGACGGCTAGAGTACTGGCTTTCGATATCGCCAGTGAACCCGGAATGCTCCAGCTCTTTGAGAAAACTAAGAACAAGAGGATCGACATCCGTTTGCGAGTGTAATCTTGGTAACATTTGCTTCCTGCCCCTACTGCGCTGATCCAATCAGCTGCGGGTTATCTAATTTTTAATCATTCTCACCATCAACGACCAAAAAACCACTGGCGAGTTAGAGGTATGAATGAGGTTGTTTTCTTTGAATTACGTCACTTTACAACATTTAAAAAAGCGTTCAAATCAGAATCTCAATACAATATTTAAACTTATACTTTATTTTTGAAGGCTTGATGCCTTACATTGAAAGGGAAATAGCCTTTCAATATGAGCTTTCAGGATGAAAAAAATAAAGTTGTAACCACTGAAGATATCCTTCTAAAACTTTGCCAGTCGGTTTCTGGCGTTCTCACTTCGGCAACCTCTTCTCAAATTAATTACTCTGCAATGGTGCAAAAGATCAACAAAACCAGCCTCAAGCCGGATTTGGTTTGTTTTGTGCTGTTTTGATGGCGGTTTCACTGGCCTAGTTGTGATTAACTTTACCGCGAAAGCGGCGCTTGAGATCTACACCAATTACATGCGCAATATGGGCATGCCAGAAGAAGAACTGGCGATCTCACACACCTCAGATGAAGTGGGCGATGTACTGGGTGAGCTGATGAACCAACTTGTTGGTGACTTCACCAACAAGATTCGCAAAGAGCTGCAAACCAACATCACTCAGAATCAGCCAAAAATGCTGTCACTGAACAAGCAAGTGATTCTGCAAGTCGATACCAACCTCGACCGCCCACAAGCGCGACGTGTGACTTTCTCAACAGCAAACAACAACATCTTCTATCTAGAGCTTGCCATGGACAAAACTGAGTTTATCCAACTAGAAGAGTTTGAGGTGGCGGAAGACGAAAGCCCAGACGATATCCTAGAAGCCACGCGTAAAAGCATGGAAGATAAAAAGCGGCGGAACCTGCGAGCAACAAGAGTGATGCCGATGATCTGCTTGACCAACTTGGTCTGTAATTTTTGTTGATAACCTCATCATCGCAAAGCCCCTGTTTATAAGGGGCTTTCTTTTTGCAGCACGCTTTTCCCTTGCTATCGTTATTCCGTTTTTCCCTCAAAAAAGGTAATATGTCCGACTTCTTAAATTTTCCGTTCTCGGTACTGGTTGTCGATGGATAAACAAAAAGCTCTGAAAAAATCGCCAAGTGTTTAGAACTGGGCAATTCCGCCAACGTAAATGAGGCAGCTAACGCTATTAAGATGGCGCACCGTCTCATGCTGAAATACGGTTTGGACAAAGATGATATTGAGTTTATCAAAATGGGTAAGACTCAATCTTCACATCTCCTACCGACTAACATCAGCTCAACACTGCTGCGTGTGATTCGTGGCATTAACACCAAGTTCGGTGTTGAAGCGGTTCTACTGAACCACAAAGGGCTTAAACGTGTCGAGTTTATCGGTGAAGCAGACCGTGCAATTTTCGCGGCTTTCGCTTTCGATATTATCTATCGCGAACTAAACGAGAGTACCGGACAATTCCGTAATAGCTTTGCTGGTTCTGGCACCTCTTCAATGGAAGTCACTCGTCGCGTAAACTCATTCGTTTCTGGTTGGGTGGAAGGCGCGTTAGAGAAGCTGCCTGTGATCTCGCCAGACGAAGAGTCAGCAAACAAAATCAATAACTACATTGATAAAGAATTCAAAAACATCGATCGTGAGACCTTCAAGAAGCAGCTCAAAGAAGCGATGAAGAACATCACGGCAGACTATGAAGTAGGCTTGAAGAAAGGCCGTAAAGTCTCCGTTAACCGTGGTGTTGGCGGTGAACAAGCTAGGAAAATGTTGGGCGACTCTTCTAAGTAACCATAGAACTGGTCACAACGTCACCAACTATAAGAAAAAGCTTACAAAAGTTATCTCTGCCTGACGTTCTCATAACAAATATCAATACTTTCTATTCCATAATTCACATCCCACTATGAGGCGCACTTGCGCCTCAGCTTATACGGAGATTTTCCCTTGAAAAAGATGTCTATTGCACTTGCGCTAGTGCTGGCTCTTACTGGCTGTCAAGCAACACAACGCCAAAACGCAACCACAGGTGAATACGAAACTAACTCAACCACGCAAGGTGCGCTTATCGGTGCGATCGCAGGCGCGGCAATTGGTCTAGCTGTGGGTGATAACGCAAAAGAACGCCGTAAAGGTGCTTTGATTGGTGCAGCTGCTGGCGGTGCAACAGGCGCTGGTGTTGGCTACTACTTCGACCAACAAGAAGCGGAACTGCGTCGTGCCCTACTAAACTCTGGCGTACAAGTTGAACGTGTTGGCGAAAACCAACTGCTTCTTCGCATGGAAAACGGCATTGGCTTCTCTTCAAGCTCTTACCAACTTGATTCAAGCATCCACAACACACTGCGTGGCGTGGCTCGAATCCTAGTTGAATACCCAGACACAAGTCTTGTGATCGATGGTTACACAGACAGCACAGGCAGCGATTCTTACAACCAAACGTTATCTGAGCGCCGTGCTGAATCAGTACGTCAGTACCTAGTGTCACAAAAAGTTGCTCCAGGTCGCGCAATTGCACGTGGCTACGGTGAGCGCAACCCAATTTGTTCAAACCAAACTTCTGAAGGTCGTGCTTGCAACCGTCGTGTTGAAATCCAGATCTTGCCACTGAAGTAATTTGGTTGCACCATATCGGTAATAATAATGATTACCGGAGCAGGTCTAGCGAAATGCGCTAGACCTGACATACCCAATGTCTTTCAGAACCATTGCCCTCACCTTTGCTTTAAGTACCTGCTTTAGCAACACAGCATTTGCTTCCCCAAACCCAACACAACCCGAAGCCCAATTTGACCTTGCTCAGCAACTGGCACTGAAACCCAACCCAGAGTCACCTACAGATGCCCGTTATTGGTTAGAGCAATCGGCACATCAAGTATTTGCCCGCTCAAAAGCAATTAGCAGAAGATTACGCACGCGGCTTAAGCGGTAATATCGACTACACTCAGGCAGTCTATTGGTTTACCTCGGTTGCATTAAATGATCCGACTGACCGCGGCTTTCTGTTAGCGGATTTTGTTCAGCATCATCAAGCTGACGTTTCAAACTCTGATCTGGTGGAAGCTTGGTATCAGTTGTCTGCACTTAAAAATCCTCAAGCAGAACAAGCTTACAATCAGTTTTTAGAAGAGCGCTTCAATCAACTTAGGGCGAAACAAGTTTCTGAGATTGTCGAGCTTGATAAAAAAGCCACCGATGAAGAGAAACAAGAAAAAGTAGAGATACAGCAACAGGCGAAAGCGGAAGAGTCCAACATTTGGTACGCTTCCGGTGCACTGGCTGTCGCTTTGCTGCTGGGTGGAGGTGCCTTTGGGTTCCGTAGAAACAGTCATAAAGCTAAAGCGAGCGCTGCGTACGAAGCCTCTAAGGCTCAGCAACTAGAGACACAAGTTAAAGAACTGCAGTTTGCTAACAAACAGCTTAAACGCCAATTGGAAAAGGTATTTAAAGAGTTTAAGAAGATCAAAGGGCAGCCTGAAAACCAAAAGCTCCTCATCGCTTGTGCCATGTTTGGCTATACTCCGCAAACCATCCCAGACAGTAAGGCAGTAAAGTTGCGCTACAGACAATTGTCAAAACTCTATCATCCTGATTCTAGGGGAAGTGAAGAAGAGATGAAGCGTTTAAATCAAGCGTTTAAAACTATTTCACAAAATGTTACAAAAGAGTAAAACACCGTCACACACCTTAAGCTTGCGAGCTTTTCACCCTCGAAAACAAAGGCTCGCAATCGATCTCCCTCTCAAACAAATTAACAGACATTTAACCTGTCTATCTTTTGTATGCCATAATACTCGGCGAAAAATAACACCTAACGACTCAAAATTCATATAGGTGGGGAGAAAATCAATGTTCACTGAAGAAGGCACCTGTGACTGGTGTAAAAAACCTAGTTTTGTAACTCGTCATGATTACGTAGATGGTAAATATCACAGTTCTTGCAAAGCTTGCTACGACATCGCCAAAATCGATGTTCGCCTATTCAACCAAGGCGAATTGCAAATGCGTGAGCGCATGGCGCAAAAAACAAGTTAACAAGAACAAATCAATGGAACTGATTTTCAAGGGCGCCTTTTTACGAGGCGCTTTTTTGATCCCGCCTCAACACTTGCCTGACCGAGATTTTCTTGAGGGTATCCATATTCCCTAACTCTACGGTGTTTCGGTGTCTATTAACAAACCTATCTAAAACAATGTCACTTATTTCATAGTGAAGACGATGGTATTCCCTGTCAGCGGGTCAAACCAATGGCGGTTCTGGAGTATAGTTTTCGCTCAAATACAAAACATTGGTGACCACATGTATACAGATGAAGCAGCCGCAATCATTGCCAACCAGCCGCCTGAAGTCGTTGCGACTGGTGAGTTGATGGTTTTGAAGAACACAATCAAGCGAAAAGTATCAGGACCTAATAAAGCGCGTCTACTGAGGATCGCAGGCTCTGATTTAGGCAGTCTATGTACACGAGCAAACCCTGGCAACATAGAACAGATTAGTGCCATGTTTCAATCCATGGTACAGCTCGTTAGAGCCGGTAACATTGGCCAGTTTGAAACAGAAGTCGCACGCGCAAAACCGAATTCTAACCATTATTAAACATCGATCCTTGTATTTCAGGCTGCGAATTCGCAGCCTGCTTTTATCGACTTATCGAATTAGGTCCCCTGTTAGCAG